>DHKFI23501__coassemble_577_pt1 | contig 46637 bp, 41 predicted proteins | sample DHKFI23501__metabat2_high_PE_018 | metagenome-assembled genome bin DHKFI23501 | reverse complement strand
CTAGTATAGAAGGCAGTGTGTTCATTTTAAATCCATCTGTTCAAAGACTGCTTACGATAGTACGGACCTCGACTTGTATCAAATTGATAATTCCAACCATTTGAGTGTTAAAGGACGGGGAAATTCCTGGAAACTCCACCCGACCAATACTGCTGGTGGGGCAATGGCCACTTATACCGTCGGGGCAGATGGAACAGTTGCCTTTTACGAAGTTACGACCATTAATCAAGATAAGGACAAGGACCCCCTGGCAACGATTAACCTCCGCGACATTATCAAGTACGTCAATGATCAAAACGCGGTGAGCCAAATCAAGAGTCGGGCTCAACAAATCCACGTCAAACAACCGGTAGATGCAAATAGCGAGGAGGATGACGAATGAAAAAGTGTCCAAAGTGTGGGACGAAGAATCCCCAGGAAAATAAATTTTGTAAAAACTGTGGTGCCCCGCTCCCTGAACAAGCTGAGAAAAGCAAGCAGCCAGTTTGGCTAATTACCACCCTAACATTGACAATCGTTGTCTTGTTGGCTGTGATCTTCTTCTTAATGGGGAAGCAAAATTCAACCCAGGATGCCGCTAATAGCCACATCAAAACCAGTAAAGTGACGAATAAAGAATTGAAGGCCAAAAAGCAAGCTTCCAGTAGTGGTTCATCAGCAACGAGTACTTCTTCTAAGAATAAGATCCAGTTTGACCCAGCTAATATGGATGAAAACACCAGGTTAGCGGCCGCCGCCTATTATGCTGGATCTAAGGGCTTGCGCGACTGGCTTCAACCATCCATTTACCAAAAATACCCGCTTTACGCTTCCGCCTTAGATGAAGAAGGTGGCGAATACGATGAAGGGAGCCACCCCATCATGATCAACGGTAAAGGCCTTGGCGCTGGCTCCTTTGCCTTCTTAACCACCGATGGCGACAAAGTTTACTTCTACCGGAACGGCGGAACTGCGGGTAGCGATGAAGATAATAGTACGCCGCTTGATTCAACCACTTGGTCAGCAATTGCGGATTACGTAAATAGTCGGGACGCCTACCAAACGATCATGAATATTGCTGAAAACGCCGAAGTTAATGATTAAAAAGGCATGCCACCTATTCCAAGTAAGGGTTAGCCCAGGAATTTGTCGATCGCAGACAGTAAATCAAAATTCGGTAGCAAATTTCCAGATTTATATGAAAAGTTCCATCAGGCTAGTGATCCTGAATAATTAACATCAACCTAAAAATCCCCCTAACCACCATTTCTGAGTTAGAGGGATTTTCCATTATTTTATCGAATGTCGCTGGAGCTTAACCTCGTTTCTTAGTTAAGCCTGCTAAACCAAGCATGCTTACTAAGCTCGCCATTCCAAGACCAGTTAGGACCATTTCATTTTGGTTACCAGTTTGTGGTAATTGTTTGCTGTTAGTTGCAGCTGTTGCCTTTTGAACTGGTTTAACTACAGTCTCAGTAGAAGCGGCGTGCTTAACTGCTTTATCAGTAGCAACAACGGTTACCCTTTGGTAATTAGCAAGTTGGTTAGCCTTAGTGTCACTAGCAGGTTGGTTAGTAGTAGCTGGCTTCGTTGATTGGTGACCATTATGACCATCAATTGAAACAGTTGGCTTTACAGGTGTTGTGCTTGCGGAAGCTGAGCTAGATTCAGTTGGCTTTGCAGGCGTTGCACTTGCGGAAGTTGAACTAGATTCAGTTGGCTTTGCAGGCGTTGCACTTGCGGAAGCTGAACTAGATTCAGTTGGCTTTGCAGGCGTTGCACTTGCGGAAGTTGAACTAGATTCAGTTGGCTTTGCAGGGACTACACTTGCGGAAGTTGAACTAGATTCAGTTGGCTTTGCAGGGACTACACTTGCGGAAGTTGAACTAGATTCAGTTGGCTTTGCAGGTGTTGCACTTGCGGAAACTGGAACTTCAGTATTATTCAACTTAGCTAATTGATCTTGCTTAGCATTCAAATCACGAGTTAAGTTAAGAACAACTTGATGTGCTGTAGCTAAATTATCTTGAGCATTCTTAAGAGCAACCTTATCAGCTGCAATCTTAGATGAGTAAACTGCATCTGTTTGACTGTTCAAAACCTTCAAATTGTCATTTGCATCATTAATTGCAGACATTGCCTTATCATACGCATCTTTTTGGTTTTGTGTTAACTTACTATAATCAAAGCTTGAAGTTTGAATATTACTCTTTTCAGTTTCAAGACTTTGAATATCATTCTTTAATGAATTAATTTGATTATTGTTTTGATCAATTTTAGTTTGAATTTGAGAAGTTTGCTTTGCAACTTCTTGAGCAACCCATTGATTTAAATTGTCAAGAGATGTTTGTGCATCAGATTCTGCTTGCTTAGCAGTTGCTAATTCATTTTGAAGTTGAGTAATTTCACTTTGCAATTGTTCAACTTCTTGAGTGTTTGCAGAACTAGTTGGAGTAATCTTGCCTTCATTCTTGTATTGATCAATCACATTTAACATATTTTGAGATGGATCAACTTGATCATTAGGCACAGTATTAAAATCAAATGTTAATGTGTACATCTTTTGACCATACTTATTAGTAACATAATGGAAACCAAATGCTGCATCATATGTTTCATCTTGGGATGATGGCCATAAGAAGTTTTCACGGTGTCCCCAATTACTATCAGCATCAGCATTTAACATTGAGCTTACTGAACTATAAGCTTGTGCAAAAATTAAATACATATTATCATAATTTTGTCCCTTATAATTCTTATAATCTAAACCAGAAATGTAAGCAAGGTTTTCCCATTGATCACTACCAAATGCACTAATCATATCATTCGTATCGTGAACTAAACCAAATGCTGAATTTTGACTAGCACGAACTTGTGCTTGTTGGAACTTCTTATAAGTGGAGATAAATGGTTTTTCTCCACGGGCAATCCGCGCGTTGTTAATGATCATCATTAAATAGGTGTTCAATTCCTGTTTTTGCTTATCAGTCATACCATTAACTGGATCAACATGATCCAAACGAGGGTCTTCATATAAACCATTAATATAATTGCTTGAACCAAATTGAGAATTATATTGAGTTTTGTTTGCATCGGGAGTAACATATACAGTATCAGGAAGATCCGACTTACCGTCTTGAGAAACTAAAGCATTATTAAGGTCATTATTTGCTAAAATGTTTTCAAGCAACGATTTATTTGTATCAGCATACGAATCGCTTGATGTGTTTGCGGGTTTTTCTGTTCCATCACTATAACTATATTCACCTTGAATATAGTTACTTGGAATGACTGATTGGCGGCTTTGTGCATTTTGCAAATCAGATTGCTTTTGAGTAATTTGATTATTTAAATCATTAATCCTTGATTGAACACCCGACAATTCATTTTGTGCATCGGACTTTTGAGATGCATATTGTGCATTGACATTAGTTTCAACGTTATCCTTTTGAGTTTGCAAATCAGCATTAGTGTTTTGCAATTGATTAACTTGATTTTGCTTATCTTGAATTTGTTGATCTAATTGTTGAGTTTGCTGATTTTGTTCTTGAGAAGCTTGTTGGTCCTTGATTTGACTAACAGTCTTTTGAGCATCTTGAACATTTTGATCAACTAATTCCTTATTTGATTGATATTCATTTTGTTGAGCTTGTTGATCATTTTGCAATTGTTGAGTTGCATTGTTAACATCGGTTTGCTTTTGAACTTTAGTTTGCTTTGCTTGGTCAAGCTTAGTTTGATCTTGATTAATTTGATCTTGCAAATCTTGCTTTTGTTGATCAACTGTTGATTGATCTGTTTGTGCTTGACTAGCAGATTGAGTTTGAGTATCTTGAGAAACTGCAGTTAATTGCGGTTCAACAGTTTGAGTTGTATTAGTAGTTGGTTGAGATACTGTATCTGCATGAACAGATGTTGTTAAAGCACTCCCTCCAAGAATAGTTGCAGTAACTGCAGTTGCAACAACCCAGTTCTTCTTTGCCTTGTAAAGCTTCTTATATGACTTAATCATTCGTAGAACCCCTTAACATTATAATTTACATATATAATAGTGTGATTTGCTTTTCGGGCGTTCAGTAAATCGCATTTTTTTCACTTTATGAAATTTTGTTGAATAAATTATTAACGATTTAAAAAAGCGAGGCTCCTTAACCAATTGATTTGGTAAGTTCCCTCGCTTTTAATTTAACTTATCGTACCTACTCCCCACTAGGTCCCCAAATTGCAAAGGGATCTGGAAGGTTCATCTCTTCGGTTACCCAGTCTTTTAATTGAATATCAACCCTTCCATCCCCCAGAAAGTGTACATCATAGTACGGTGTGAGATCATTTTCATCTTTATCAGTAATTGCGATTGCCGCTGACATGCAAACATCTTCTGGCATTCCTTGGTCATATAGTTCTTGGGCTTGTTCCCGATGTTCTTGGATGATTTGTTTAATTTTTGCGCTTGGTTCATTATTCATGATCGAAGCCTCCCTTTTGGTAAGAAAATTTCAACTGTTGAAAGATGATTAAACTAACTGAAACCTAAATAATTGATTTCTTTTAGCAATAGCAATTACTGTGAATATCTTTGGAGAAGCAGGTAGCAATTCATACGTTCTTCTTCCATCCCCCAAATTGCATATGGATCGAGAAGATGCATATCTTTCGTTACCCATTCTTTTATACGGTCATCTTCTAATAGACGAATATCGTTGTATGGGGTCTGGTCATTTTCGTCCTTGTCGGTAATTACGATCGCCGTAGCCAAGTAAACGTTTTTGGTCATCCACTGCATCTTTAATTCTTGTGCTTCTTAATAACGTTCGTGCATAATTCGTCTAATTTTTCACTTGACCCACTAACTTTATGAAGTTCATGGGCTTCCTCGTTTTTAACGTCACCGCTGTAGTTATCGGGGATAAAGAGTAATTCACTGTTCGTGTAGAATTGGTTAACAACCTCATGAAAATCCGGATCACCTTCATAACCTTTTTCTAACTTATCATCTTCAAAAATAAGCCAGAAACTTGGTAACCAAGCCAGATTATAATCTGTTACCTCACCAGGAATCCTAGCAAAAAGATCACCCTTTACCATCCCAATTAAAATGCGTTCAGCTTGATCATCCTTAGCAGTCCGGTTTAAATAAAGCTACCAGTAAAGTTAAAAATTCTTTATATACCACTGGACTGAATCTTCGGTTTTAACGCCAAAGTCACATATAACGCTCATGTAAGATTTCCTCAAGTCTAAATTTGAAAACATGGGATTTGGCGAGAACAATCAAAGCTTTCGGAAGACTCGCCGTCCCTTCCGTAGTTCTGAGAGCATCCCCTCAAATAACCTAAGTCTAGTGGACTTTAACCGACCAGCTTTCAGTCAATTACCATTTTTTTCAACAGATCTAGAACGCAAAAAGCCCCGTAGCCATTTTTCGACTGCGGAGCTTTTGATTTTGAACTATTTTCTAGTGGAATTGCATCCCACCATCAACTTCAAGAGTTTGACCAGTGATGTAGTCGGAGTCAGGACCAGCTAAGAAGGCAACCGCATTGGCAACATCTTCTGGTTCGGAAAGACGCTTCAAAGCGATGTCCTTAGCAAAGGTTTGCATCCCCCATTCATCACTCTTGCCAGCGTTTTGGCCAACTTGGTGGGCGATGTCAAACATCATTGGGGTCTTCACGATCCCAGGAGCAAAGGCATTAACCGTCGTACCTTCTTCAGCCAATTCGCGGGCCACAACTTGGGTAATCCCCCGAATAGCGAACTTGGAACTGGAGTAAACCGTCAAGTTCGGGTTCCCAACAACCCCGGCTTGGGAAGTAGCGTTGATGATCTTACCTGGGTGACCCAGCTTCTTGAAGGCAGCGTGAGCGGCTTGAATTCCCCAGATCGTTCCATTTACGTTGATCGAGTAAACGTAGTTCAAGTCTTCTTCGGTAACGGTGTCAATTGGCGTCGTTGGGGCAACCCCAGCGTTATTTACCATCACATTGAAGTCCCCGAGAGCATCAATTGTTTGATCAACCGCCTTGAAGACTTCATCGCGCTTGGATACGTCCGCCGTAACGACTAATGCCTTACCACCGGCAGCTTCAATCTTGTCCTTAACTTCGTTCAACTTGTCGGCATGCCGAGCAACCAAGGCAACCGCAAAGCCATCCTTAGCTAAACGAACAGCGATCGCTTCCCCAATTCCTTGGCCAGCACCAGTAACCATTGCGACTTTTTGTGACATTATCAATTTCCACCTTTCATGTGAATTATTTAACATAGCTTACTCATTCATTATGCAAGCTTTTTTAACCGCTGTCAAGTATTCACCCGATCAATTTAGTTTGCTTTATTCTATGGGGTTTAATTCGCTGAGCTTTTGAATTCCGAGCTCATCCATTAGCTTTGGTAATTCATGCGCTAACTTGGGGCAGATATTTAAATCTTTAAAGTGACCAGCGCCAACGGCTACGGCACTGGCACCCGCCATCATGAACTCTAAGACGTCAGCGGCGGTTTCAATCCCTCCCATTCCGATGATTGGGAGTTTAGTAGCGTGGGCAACTTGGTAAACCATCCGAACGGCAAGTGGTTTAATCGCTGTTCCGGAATAGCCTCCCATCCCATTACCAAGAACTGGTTTGCGGGTCTTGAGGTCAATGTGCAAGCCTAGAACGGTGTTAATCAAACTTATTCCATTGGCACCCCCTGCTTCCGCTGCCTTGGCAATTTCAGTGATTGAGGTCACGTTCGGTGTTAACTTAACGTAAACCGGGATGGTTCCACTAACATCTTTAACGGCTTTGGTTACCGCCGCCACTACCTTTGGGTCGGTACCAAAAGCCATTCCCCCTTGGCTAACGTTGGGACAAGAAACATTTAGCTCCAAAGCGTTCACAAATGGGGATTGGGCAAGTTCTTGGGCCACCATTTGATATTCTGCCAGGCTAGCCCCACCGACACTTGCGAGGACTGGTAAATTGGGATGGGCCTGGTGAAAGGCAGGGAGTTTTTCATTCACTACCGTATTAACCCCCGGATTGGTTAAGCCCACCGAGTTCATTACTCCATCGCTCAGTTTGGCAATTTGGGGTTGCGGATTCCCGGTCCGGGCTTGAGGAGTCGTGGTTTTCATCACAAAAGCTCCCAATTGGTCAAATTTAACCCGATCGGCCCCGTAAGCATCCCCAAAGCCAAAGGTTCCAGAAGCGGGCATCAAAGGGTTTTGCATCTTTAAACCTGGAAGTTCAACTGCTAATCGTTCCATTTTCTTCTCCTTTATAGGGCCTGGGTGGTAAAGGACCGGTTTTCTAAGGACGTTAAGAGGGCATCCACCGTATCTAAGGCCGTTAGCAATGGTACATTATGTTCAATGGCCGTTTGCCGGATCACAAAGCCATCGGAATTCTTTTGGTAGTCATGCCCCATCGTATTAACGACAATATCAACCTTCGTCTTAATTGCATCCAAGATATCGTTGGCTCCCTTTTCATGGAGTTTATCAACCACTTCAACGTGAAGCTTGTGTTGCTTCAAAAATTCCGCCGTCCCACTCGTTGCCAAGAGGCGGTAGCCGATCCGGGCAAACCGTTGGGCTAATGGCAGAACCCGTTGCTTATCGGCATCTTCGATCGTCAAAAGAACACTCCCGTTATCCGGTAAGAGCATCTTGGCCCCGGCAAAAGCCTTGTAGAGGGCCTTAGCAAAGGTAACGTCGCTCCCCATGACCTCCCCGGTTGACTTCATTTCGGGTCCTAAGAAGGCATCGACATCATCAAGTTTGTTAAAGCTAAAGACGGGGGCCTTAACATGGATCATTGCAGGTTCCGGATGAAGGCCTGGCGTTAAACCTTGGTCGGCTAAGGATTGGCCGAGGATCACCTTGGTAGCCACTTGGGCCATTTCAATTCCGGTAATCTTGCTTAAGAATGGCACTGTCCGGCTGGCCCGCGGATTAACTTCTAGAACATAGACTTGGTGATCATGAATAATGAATTGAATATTCATGATCCCGATACATTTCAAAGCAACACAGAGTTTTTCGGTTGCCGCCACAATTTGAGCTTTGATATCTGCGTCAAAGCTTTGCGGTGGATAAACCGCCATTGAATCCCCGGAGTGGACCCCGGCCCGTTCGATGTGTTCCATAATTCCTGGAAGGAGGACCTGGTGACCATCACAAATGGCGTCAACTTCACACTCACGCCCTTCTAAGTAAGCATCAACTAAAATTGGGTGATCAACCGTTGCGTGGGCATTAGTTTGCAAGTATTGTTCCAATTCAGCTTGGCTGTAGACAATTTCCATCGCTTTCCCACCAAGAACATAACTTGGCCGAACGAGGACGGGGTAACCAATCTTTTTGGCGGCAGCTAAAACGGCAGCCGGAGTCGTAGCGGTTAAACCGACTGGTTGTTTCAATCCCAGTCGCTTAATCATTTGATCAAAGACTTCCCGGTCTTCAGCAGCATCGAGATCCTTGACGGTCGTCCCTAAGATCTTGATGCCGTGTTTTGCTAATCCAGCGGCTAAATTAATGGCCGTTTGTCCCCCAAATTGGACGATCACCCCAACAGGTTGTTCCAAGTCGCAGACATTCAAAACATCTTCTAAGGTGAGGGCTTCAAAATAAAGTTTGTCTGAAACTGAAAAGTCAGTCGAAACCGTTTCGGGATTTGAATTCATCACGATTGCTTCATAGCCTTGACTTTGGATTGCCCGCACGCTATGAACGGTGGCGTAATCAAATTCAACCCCTTGACCAATCCGGATAGGTCCCGAACCAATTACCAGGATTGATGGTTTCTTAGAACGATGACTTTCGTTTTCGTGGTCGTAAGTACTGTAAAAATATGGGGTTGCCGAAGTAAATTCAGCCGCACAAGTATCAACCATCTTGTAAACGGGGTGGATTTGGTTGGCTAAGCGGAAAGTCCGGACTTCATCCGCGGTCATCCCCCACAATTTGGCAATTGTTTGGTCACTAAAGCCATTTATCTTGGCTTCATGGAGGGTTAAGACATCTTGCTTATGGGCGTGGATTGTTCCTTCTAATTCAACTAAGTGGGCCACAATATCTAAGAAGTAATCATTAATCTTGGTGAGGGCATGGACTTGGTCAAGCGTGTAACCACGGCGAAAAGCTTCGGCTAAGTAAAAGAGCCGGTCATCTTGGGCGTGGAGCAATTTTTCTTCTAAGGTTGCTTGATCCATAGCTTGGGCCGCTGGCAGGATTAGATCCTTGGCATCAATTTCTAAGGACCGGACTGCTTTTTGGAGGGCCTCTTCAGCGGTCCGCCCGATGGCCATCACTTCCCCGGTTGCCTTCATTTGACTCCCGAGATGGCGGTTTGCCTTGGTGAATTTGTCAAAAGGCCACCGGGGAATTTTGCAGACCACGTAGTCTAAGGCTGGTTCAAACTGGGCTGTGGTTGCTCCAGTAACCGGATTTAAGACTTCATCTAATGTTAAACCAACGGCGATCTTGGCCGCCATCTTGGCGATTGGGTAACCAGTTGCTTTAGAAGCTAAGGCCGATGAACGCGAAACCCGGGGGTTCACTTCGATGACGTAGTATTGGTAACTATTGGGGTCTAAGGCCAGTTGAACATTGCAACCTCCTTCGATCTTGAGGGCCCGGATTAGCTTTAAGGCACAATCCCGGAGCATTTGAAATTCGCGGTCTGTCAAGGTTTGGTTCGGCGCAAAGACGATTGAATCCCCCGTGTGGACCCCCACCGGATCAAAGTTTTCCATGCAACAAACCACCATCGCATTGTCAGCGGCATCCCGCATGACTTCAAATTCAATTTCTTTGTAACCGGCGATTGATTTTTCAATTAAAACTTGATTAGCTGGGGAAAGATCTAATCCGTTAGCCGCGATCGTTGCCATCTCTTCGGCGCCATGGCAAATTCCTCCCCCAGTTCCGCCCATGGTAAAGGCTGGTCGGACAATTACTGGGTAGCCAATTGTCTCAGCATATGCTAAGGCGTCATCAACCGTGGAAACCGTTTGGGAAGCTGGGACTGGTTCATTGAGGGCTTGCATTAATTCCTTAAACCGCTCCCGATCTTCGGCTTGGTCAATTGAATCTAGTTTGGTTCCCAAAAGTTGGATGCCAAGTTCATCTAAGAGGCCGGTTTTAGCGAGGGCGACAGCGAGATTCAGCCCAATTTGCCCCCCAATCGTTGGTAAGATGGCATCTGGGTATTCTTGGCGGATAATCCGGGAAACCGAATCCACCGTTAAGGGTTCAATGTAGACGTGATCAGCAATTTGGTTGTCGGTCATGATCGTAGCTGGGTTTGAGTTAACCAGGACCGTTTCATATCCTTCTTCTTTTAGGGCTAAACAAGCTTGGGTCCCGGAGTAATCAAACTCCGCGGCTTGTCCAATGATGATCGGCCCGGAACCAAAAATCATAATCTTGTGGATATCATTTCGCTTAGGCATGGTGGTGGGCCTCCTTTTGCTCGTCGACTAATTGGATAAAGGTATCAAACAGACCTGCGGCATCGTGAGGTCCCGGCGCAGCGTCCGGGTGAAATTGTAAGGAGAAGGCCGGGTACTGCTTATGACGTAGTCCTTCAACCGTCCCATCATTAACTTCAACTTGGCTGACCGTGAGCTGGGTTCCTTCAATTGAAGCCGCATCTACAGCGTAACCGTGGTTTTGGGAGGTAAAATAGGTCTTACCATTTGCCAGATCCCGCACCGGGTGGTTAAAGCCCCGGTGACCAAACTTCATCTTGTAAGTCCTGGCCCCGTTTGCTAAGGCAAAAAGTTGGTGCCCCATGCAAATTCCAAAGACCGGATAATGCTTCTCCACTTCCGCAATCATTTTAATGGCATCAGTCATTTCCATTGGATCCCCGGGACCATTACTGAGGAGGATCCCATCTGGATGGAGGTTAGCGATTTGCTTTGCGGTGGTGTTGTATGGCACTACCACTACGTTGCAATCCCACTTGGCTAACTCCCTGAGGATACTTTGCTTGACTCCGAAATCAACCACCACGATGTTCCGTTGATAACCCGGGTTGGGATAAACCGATTTGGTGGAAACCGCCGCAATACTCCCTTTCGTTGGAGTAGCCGCTTTTAATTGGGTAATAATGGCCGGTAAGTCACTAACATCGTCCGTTAACATCCCCCGCAAGGTCCCAGCTGAACGTAAGTGACGAACCAACTCCCGGGTATCAATTCCTTGTAAGCCTGGAATTTGGTGATCGGTTAAGAAATCACCGAGGCTTTGTTGATTCCGCCAATTACTTGGCCGCCGGACTAAGTGGTGGCAGACCACCCCTTTAATTCCTGGTTCCAGGCTTTCATTATCATCAAAGTTGATCCCATAATTACCAATCAAGGGGTTGGTAAAAACCAAAATTTGATTAACGTAAGACTGATCAGTGATTGATTCTTGGTAGCCAGTCATCCCGGTACTAAAAACAACTTCGCCTAAGGTGGTCGTCGCCGCCCCAAAGGCTTGTCCGGCAAAAACCATGCCATCTTCTAAAACTAAGTAACGTTGCACCTTAATCCTCCTCACGTTGGTAAACCACTCGACCATCAACTAAGGTCATTTCCGTTTGACCTTGGACGTTCCAGCCGGTAAATGGCGTATTGTGACCCTTGGAAAGGTAATCTTCATCCTTAAAGGTGAATTGCTTGTAGAGGTCAAAGATTGCCAGGTCAGCAGGCATTCCTGGTTGGATATGACCAGCCCCTTGTAAGTTAAAGGTATCGGCTGGCCCTGCCGTTAACCATTGGAGAAGTTCGGTTAAACGTACCTTCCCTGGTAAAACTAAATGGGTATAAAGGAGGGCAAAGGCAGTTTCAAGCCCGGTGATCCCGTTCGCCGCCTTCATCAAGTCAGGACCCTTATCTGCTTCCGTGTGGGGAGCATGGTCAGTGGCGATCATATCAATCGTCCCGTCCAACAACCCCGCTAAGCAAGCCGCTTGATCGGCCTTTCCCCGGAGTGGTGGGTTCATCTTGTAGTTGGAGTTATTGGCCTTAATATCTTCATCACACAAGAGCAAGTGATGAGGTGAAACTTCAGCCGTTACCCGAATTCCTTGAGCCTTAGCCAAGCGAATTAAATTGACACTTTCCTTAGTGGAAACATGGCAAACGTGGTAGTGGACGTGGGTAGCTTGGGCTAACATCAAGTCCCGGGCTAATTGAGCGGATTCCGTAACTGGTAAAATTCCGGGAACCCCAAGTTGGCGAGCCTTTTTACCTGCGTTGATCACCCCACCAAAAAGTAAAGAATTATCTTCAACATGTGCGGCAAGTGGTAAGCCCGCTACCTTAGCCGCCTTCATCGCTTGATACATCGTCCCGGCAGTTTGAACTCCGGAACCATCGTTGGAGACCGCAAAGGCACCAGCCTTCTTAACCCCAGTAAAATCAACTAATTGGTCCCCTTTTCGACCTTCAGTAATGGTGGCATATTGGAGAACGTGGACTGCTCCCTTAGTTTGGTTGACCTTCACTTGGTCAGCGACCCGTTCTGGTGTATCAGGGGCTGGGAGAACATTTGGCATTGCCCCAACCGTGGTGTAACCACCGTGAGCGGCTGCCATCGTCCCGGTCGTGATCGTTTCTTTTTGGGTAAGACCCGGATCACGGAAGTGAACGTGGAGGTCAATTAAACCAGGCGTTACTAACTTACCGCTGGCATCAATAATCGTATCGGCTACTGGCAAGTCATTCCCAATTGCGGCGATCTTGCCGTTTTCAATTAAAAGGTCGGTTTTGACGAGTTGACCGTTTAAAAAGACGGTCCCACCTTGGATTTTAGTAGCGCTCATTATTCCAAGCCCCCTAACTTCCGACCACGAAGGACTGCTTCTAACATGGCCATCCGCATAAAGACACCGTTCCGCATTTGTTCGACAAAGGCTGACTTTGGTGCTTCGACATATTCACCAGCTAATTCAACCCCGCGGTTAATCGGACCTGGGTGCATGATGATCGCGTTATCTTTCAAGGCTTCATAACGGACCTTGTTAATCCCGTACTTAGTGTGGTAATCCGCTGCACTAAAGCTGGCTTCGTTTGCATCCCCAGCATGCCGTTCATGTTGAACCCGAAGGAGCATCATCACATCCACCATGCCAACTAATTCATCCATTGGCAAGAACTTACCATACTTATCAAAGGCGTGGTCGTACCAGTATTCTGGACCAGAGAAGTAAACTTCGGCGCCGAGCTTGTTTAAGATTTCCATGTTAGACTTGGCCACCCGGGAGTTGGTAATGTCCCCGACGATTGCCACCTTCAAGCCTTTGAAGTGACCAAAGTGTTCATGGATCGTCATGATATCAAGCATACATTGAGATGGATGTTGACCACTCCCGTCACCCCCGTTAACCACCCCGATTGAAAGGTGTTCATTGGTCTTCGGGTGAATCAAGGCTTGGTAATATTCATTTTCGCTGGCCCGGATCACGGTTAAGTCGACCCCTAAGGCATCCATCGTCAAGCAAGTATCGTAAAGGGTTTCCCCCTTCTTGACTGAAGAGTGGCTGGCATCAAATGGGATTTCCGTTAACCCGAGCTTCTTTTCGGCCATTGCGAAACTGGTATGAGTCCGCGTTGAATTTTCAAAGAACATGTTCGTGACGTATACCGGTTGGCTCAACTTTGGAGCAGGGGTGCCTGCCTTAAATTCTTCGGCCCGTTCGATTAGGGCTAATGTTTGTTCAACCGTTAAGTCTTCAACCGTTACAAAGTGTGGTAAATGTACGAGCATTCTTATTTCCTCCTTGCCCGGAAACCGGGAATCACCAGGAGGACCCTCATCCGTTTCTGAATTCATCGGGCCCTCGCTGGAGCACGTTAATGAAATTCATCAAGCCCATTAAGAAAACCCGCCTACCAGAAGATGGTAAGCGGGCTTTGTCGGTTTATTGTTTAAACGTGACGTACCTTGCTAGCCTCTCTGGACTACCTTAAAGGACATTGATTGCTACTATCATACGTTAATTTTCAAAAAAGTCAAGCATAACAATTAGTTTTTATTAAAATAACTAGTTTGATTGGGTGATCTGCCATAAAATATGATTAGATTGATATATTGGTAAAAATATTTAAATTTAGTACAGAAAGAAGCAGATATTGATGACTAAGGATCGTCATCGATTTTTAAACTTCCTTTGTTTAGGAATCATTTGTCTTTTAATGTTAATCCCCCAACTCCTTTCTGGTGGATTAATTATCGGGAATGATACTCTCTTTCACTTTAATCGCTTTTATGATGCTGCCATGCAATTACGGACTGGACATTTCAATTACTTCCAGACTAACTATGGTTTCCAACAAAACGGGCGAGTAATTAACGCTGTTTACGGCCCTGCTTTTGCAATGCTGAACGGGGCGTTGTTGGCATTAACCCATAATTGGTTTGGTTACCAATTGTTGACGACTTTTGCAATTAACCTGGTAGCCGGAATTGGAATGCTCAAATTAGCCCGACAAATGGGTGCTGATCCCTGGATTAGTTTATTATTAGCCGCCACTTACTTAAACATTGGCTGGTTACCAAACTGGGAAACGGCCCAGAACATGTCAGCCTGGGGAGCTGCCCTAGCACCGTATTTATGCATGGTAGCCATTGAAATGATTACTAACCATCAAAGACCAGTTAACTGGTTAAAGCTCGCTTTAATCATCAGTATCACTGCTCAGATTCACTTGTTGAGTACGGTCATTTTTGTAATTACCTTGGTTCCCTTCTTCGTCAATGGTATCTTATTAGCAGATCAACGGGGTGAAATGTTTAAAGAAACCCTCAAATCAGTCGGCTTAACGATCCTTTTATCTGCTAACATTTGGGGAGCTTTATTAGAGTTGATCCTCCACAATCGCCTTGCGAAGACCAACCCTTTTAATCTCTATCAAAATGCTCTAAAGATCTCACAAACCAGTGGCGTTCATGAATCAATTTTGTTAATCATGGTGGTACTCTTTACCTTAACAGCGCTGTTGACTCTAAAGTCACCCCAGCACGGAACCAGGTTAATTATGCTGGCCGGCTTAGGGATTTTGCTGGTTGCCTCAACCTTATTCCCATGGCAAAGTTTACAAACGATTATGCCATCCTTAAAGCGGGGCTTTCAATTTCCGGCCCGCTTAACCACCGTCGCCTATCCCCTTTTATTTGCCGAAATTGCTCGCTTAACGAACCAAGGTAAATGGCAACGCTGGCTTTTGGCCGCTTGTCTTCTTGGAACTTTGATCCAAGCAAGCATTTTTAACAGTCAAGCTGTCTACCAGGCCGGGAAAAAACACGTTGACACAGCATTTTTAGTCAAGTTGAAAAAAACAGCCTCCCGACAAGACATTGTCGCTACATCCAATTCGCGGCATTTTGGGAAGTTAATTGACGAAGTTGGAAAACGGTCACCAGATTACCTCCCGCTCCTTAGTATGCGTCAAAGGAATCTGCCCCTAACCTACCAAAGCGAAATCCTCTGGCAAGCTCCAAAATTTCACCATCAAATTCGCTCGGACGGGGCGCTAGTCTTAACTTGGCATGCTAAAAAAGCTAGTAAACGCCTCATACCAGTAATTGTTTATCGTGAATCGCGGGTCGTCTTAAACGGTGACGTTCAACCCCATCTTCATCGCTCCCGTCTTGGAGCCCCCTATGTTAGCCAACGTGCCGGAAAGAATACCCTCGTTCTGACCTTCCACCCGACATTAATGACCCATTTCTTGCTACTCCTTGCCGGGGTGAGTTGGTTATGTTTTAGCCTAATTCTGTTACTCCACGTCTTCCAACGTTTCCGACCCAAGAATAGCGCAGTACCGTATTTTGGAGTTGGGTAAACCATAAAAAGCGTTAAGAAAAATAACTAAGGCCACTAATTTGAAGGTTGAAATGTAGCCGACACGACTTTGAAATTGACATTCTTCACTAATGTTCAGAATGTCAATTTCAAAGCTTAGTCTTATCGCAAGTAGACAAGCTACTAACGATAATCTAGCTACCTAACCTTCATTAGTGGTCTTCTTATTATAATCAAAGTTATTTAACAGTCATACTGGAGCAGTAGCCAAACGGACACTATCTCCCCTGCGGTCAGTACCATCCTATTCGGCCATGCATGGGCTTACAGACGCCAAGTAAGTTTGCTGGCTCCAAAGTTCCCTGGCTAAGTCTTTTTTCATTCCAACCTCGCACCCAACATTTGATCGAGGCGGGCAGGACGACGTAGGTGGAGGAACGAGTATGGCATAACGGCTTCCAAACAAGTTGGCTGGTCAATTGTTCGTTGACTAGCTGCCCGAAGCAAACGGCCATTAAACTTATTTAGTTGGAGTCGAATCAAGACAGCAGCTAAGTCTAAACCGGTGGTGACCCCAAGGAAGGCTAACTCCCAACTACTTGGAATGGTTACTTTACCTTCAACTAATTGCCCATCAACAATTTGAAGTGGAAGTTGATAGATTCCCGGGTGTCCGCACTTAGCAATTGCGACTTCCCCGGCATTAATCATTGCCGGCCCAAAATCAGCAGGTAGATCTGGTGCAAACTCACTCTTAATCCCCTCATCGGTAAGAGTCAAGCGAGTTAAACCAAGGGGATAAGTATATTGTCCATCAAAGAAAGCATTAAACTGATAATCGATCCCCCGCTGGCTTGGTTCAGAAATCTTAGCTGAGCCAATAGAAATTAATTGGATTGCCCCTCCCTGCACTGCCGGCAATGATTGTAAGCTTACCTGATCTGCAAAACTCAAGATTACCTCCGGCTTTTCTAAGGCCACCACGGCTTTGATGTGCTCTAAGTCCCTTGGTTCCAAATAAATCTTATTAGCTAATTCACGTAATAACAAGGTACTATTGGGGTTATCCTCAATTACAATAATTTGATAACCCTGGCGTTTCAATTCTGCTGTCGCCCGGGTTAAGAGATAGTCGTTAGCAACCCCATTTCCTAAACGACGAGGGCCAGCCCCAATTACAAGGGCCCGGTGATTAGTTAACGGTTCACTTTCGTTTTCCAACTCGAATGTTGAGTAAAAAGTACTTAAACGCTGATCCAACTCTCCAGCGGACGGATCAACCGGCTTAAAGGTCCGGTGAATCTGGGCATCTTGGCGGAGTTGCCAAACTTGTGAATCATTAACTTGCCAAAGTTGACCAATTAAATGGTCACTGAAGCCCCAATACTTAGCTTTTTTTAGCCAAGCTTGATCTTTAGAGTGGCTGATCAGCTTTTGTTCAATCGATACTAGGTATTTAAATTGGACGAGGTAATATGGGTCCAACTTAGTCAATTCCACGAGCTCACTAATTAAATATCCCCGTCGGATTGCTTCTAAAACTGGTAGGAGTCGGTTAGTGGACGGATGGATTAGGAACTGATCCAAAATTTCATCCCCCAAATCTTCCAAAGCATAAAAGTTTGTATGGAGTTCGCTCACAGCTTTTAGCAAGGCTTCGACTAAGCTCCGCCCAAGGCCAATTACACTCCCGACGGATTGTTTTTCCGTATTTAGATTATGATTAGGAATTCCTAATTCGTCATTGGCAAAAACTGGTACCCTGATTGCAGTCCGATCCAAGACGGGTTCGGTAATCGCAGAGTGCTTAGCTAATCCGTGATCAAGGCGTAAATCTCGGAGTAACGCCCCCGTATAAAGGTGGCCACAAACCCGAGCGACGGGGTAACCAGTTGCCTGTTCAACAAACGTCGTCATCCGGTCAAAGTAGGGACTATTTTTAATGACGTAGAAACGATCATTGTCTTCATCAAGAGCAAATTGGACGTGGTTAATCCCGATTACCCGAAGTTTCCGGGTGATCCGAAAGGCCACATCTCGCATGTCTTGGATCTGGCGCTCTAATAAGGTTTGGGCCGGCAAAACCGCCATTGAATCACCTGCATGAATCCCAATTGGGTCGATATCTTCAATCATCGCCAATTGCATCATTGTCCCAGACTTATCCCGGGCAACAATCACTTCAATTTCTTTGAGGCCAGCTAAACTTTGTTGCACCAGGGCCTGGTTTGCGCTGGAATGTTGGATAGCGTCACTCACCGCTATTTGGAGCTCGCCATAATCATGGACAATTTGGCGAACACTACCTGCTTGCGGAATGACTGCTCGGACAACCACCGGAAAGCCAATTTCATCAACCATCGCCTTGGCTTCGGCATAAGTCGTGACCGGTGCAATTTTTTTCGTATTGGCGTTAATTTGACGTAGAGTTTGGTTTAACAGCGACGGGTTATTGATTTGCCGCACCGTAGCAACCGGCATCCCCCAGACTGCTACACCATACTTATTTAAGACCCCGGATGTTGCCAACTTCTCCGTTAATTGAAGGGCATCTCGTCCACCCAGGACTGGTAAAAGCGCCGTTGGTCGGTACTTTTCAATTAACGTCGTAACTAAATGAGGGGTTGGCGTTCCCATTTCATAATCATCCACGACACAGGTAAGCTTTGGGGCAACGTTAAAAGGATTATTATCAACTAGCACGACTTGATAGCCACGCTTTTTAATGGCAATGGCCACCTTAATGAGTGAGCTGGTCAACTCACCTTCATGTTGAAAGTTATCAGCTCCCGCCCCTAAGATCAGGACGCTTGGTTGGTCTTCCATTAACGTTCACCTCCCTGGCGCATCATTTCCATGAATTCATCAAAGAGCGAATTCGTTTCATCTGGGCCCGGAGCACCATCCGGGAAAAATTGGACCGCAAAAGCCGGGTATCGTCGATGGCGGAGTCCTTGGACAGAATTGTCCAATAAATCAACGTAAGTAACGTAAAGTTGTTGCCGATCAACACTTTCCCGCTCCACTTGGTAACCTTCCGCCTGGCTAGCGTAAACAATCTGGTCGGTAATGATTTCTTTAATTGGGTGGTTCATCCCGTGGTGTTCAACCGCTAGCCGCTTAACCTTCGCTCCATTCGCCATCGCAAATAATTCATGCCCCAACCCAATTCCAAAGAGGGGTACCCGGGTCTGGACTTCTTGAATCATTTCCAAGACGCTCTTTTTGACATTTGCCGGATTTCCAGGACCACTCGAAAGGACCACCCCGTCCGGATCTAAACGTAAGATTTCGTCTGAGGAAGCAGTGTATGGTAAAACCGTAACGTTACACTTCCGCCGGGAAAGTTCCCGGAGAATCCCATTTTTTAAACCAAAATCAATCACCACCACAGTTAAGCCAACATCCGGGTTGGGATACGGCTTAGGTGTTGCCACTTGGGCAACTTGTTGGTTTGTTAACACCGTCGCGTGTAATTGATCAAAAGCATGATCATCCGGCACCGGCACGATGCTTCCCCGGAGTGGCTTTTCAGCAGCTTTTAAGCGGCGGACTAAGGCCCGGGTATCGATATTGGTGATCCCTGGGATATTCATTTGGTTCAGGTATTGATCCAAACTTACCTGCCGGGGGCCAGTCGCTTCAAACTCAGCCAAGTTCCGGACAATCACCCCCTTGATTGATGGATTAATTGTTTCGTAAACGTTCCGTTGAAGGGCCAAGTTACCAACATTGGGTTGGGTAAAAACTACGATCTGATTAAAGTAGACTGGATTGGTGATTAATTCTTGGTAGCCCGCCATACTAGTGTTGAAAACGACTTCACCAAAGGTTACCGCTGGTGAACCAAAGCCTTCCCCACTAAAGACGGAGCCATCTTCTAAAATTAGATACAGTGCCGACAAGCTTTCACCCCACTTCATCAATTCTCAGAGACGATTCTACCATAATTTTAATAACGTCGCATTTTTATTCAACCGTTTTAATCCCACTTTGCCGCCGTAATTTAACAATTAAGCCCCGGAAAAGTGGCGGTAAAGGAACAGTCAAAGTAATTCGCTTACCGGTTACTGGATGAGTAAAACCTAAGAGACGAGCATGTAGAAACTGCCCATTTCCGGGAACTGTTTTGCGGGGACCATATAAAGGATCACCAGCCAAAGGATGATTGATTGACTTCATATGCACCCTAATTTGGTGGGTCCGGCCCGTTTCAAGTCGACAGGCCACCAAGGTATACTGGGCGTACCGTTCAATAACGCGAAAATGAGTTACTGCCGGCCGACCATTAGCCACAATTGCTTGCCGTTTCCGGTCCTTTGGCGAGCGGCCGAGGGGGGCATCAATGGTCCCTTGACCTTCTTTAATCACCCCATGAACCAAGGCAAGGTATTCCCGGGCCGTAGTCTTAGCCTTCAGTTGGGCAGCTAAAGATTGGTGGGCTTGATCGTTCTTGGCCACCATTAAAAGGCCGGAAGTATCCTTGTCAATCCGGTGAACAATTCCCGGGCGCAGTTCTCCATTAATCGTTGAAAGTGGGCAATGGTAGAGTAAAGCATTGACCAAAGTATGGTTTGGATGGCCAGCAGCTGGGTGAACAACCATTCCTTGGGGTTTATTCACCACTACTACATCTCGGTCCTCATAAACAATCTCAAGGGGGATATTTTCCGGAGTGAGATCGATTTTTTGCGGTTGTGGTTCCGTCACTTGAATTACTTGGCCGGCTTTAACCTTCAAACGCGGTTTGACCATTTGTCCATCGACGATAACGTCACCGTTTTCAATCCAACGTTGTAATTGGGAACGTGAAACTTCCGGTAAGAGCTTCGTTAAAGCCTTATCCAACCGGCCACCAAGTTCACTTGTAACTTCAAAGGTATGCGATTCAACCATTAAGCTTAATCATCCTTTTCTAACAAAATTAAAACTACTAAGTAAATTACCCCAAGAGTCAAACAGGTATCGGCAACGTTAAAGACCGGGAAACTAATAAAAAGGGTCTCAAACATATCCACGACATAGCCATGAATTAGCCGGTCAATAAAGTTCCCAATCGCCCCCGCCAAAATTAAACTAAAGGCAATCATCATCCCCCGGCTTTGCCGGTAACGGTACATACAATATAAAATCACAATTATCGCAATGACCGTTAGGAAAAAGAAGAGAAGTTGTTGACCTGCTAACACTGACCAAGCGGCCCCATCATTACGGAGATTTGTTAGTGCGAGCACCCCGGGAATAAAGGAATGAACTTGCTCTAAGGCAATTTGATTTGCTACTAACCATTTAACCAGTTGATCAAGGGCGACCAAGGCAACGACTAAAATTACGTATAGCATTAAAGTCGGCCCTCCTTTGCAGATTCTTGGAGGAAACTCCGCAACGAATTAATTGACCGATTCGATAGGGAAAAGGTCATCACTTCTCCATGAACAGTAATCGTCATCGTATGCTTAGTAAAAACGGGCTGACGAATATCCTTTACTGGAATCGTTAAAAATTGACCTTGGAGGACCCGGGAAAAAACAAACTTTGTTGGTGAAACAACCAAAGTCCGCCGGAAAATCGATAAAACTGCTATAATTAAAAAGATCGCAATCAAAGTCCCAGTTATCCATTGAAAATAGGTGTACTCAAAGGCGATGATGATCCCAATCACCAAGATCATTAAGATCCAACACCAATTAATAATGGCAGTCGTCATATCGGGTTGGTAAAAATATTTCTTTTGTTCTTCCATCGTAAACCTCGCTTTAGGAGTTAAACATGATTAAACTTTATACGGACGCAGCCACGAAAGGTAACCCCGGACCAACTGGTTTAGGAGCCTTAATTTTAGCTGACCAACAACAAATTCAAGTTAAAAAATTTGCCGGGCAATATTCAAACCATCAAGGCGAATTTTTAGCCGCTCAATTTGGTTTTCAAACCTTAATTGAACGTTACCCGGACGCCGACGTGATTTTCTTTCTAACGGATAGCCGGCTCCTAGCTGATGCAATTGGTAAAAACTACAGTAAGCATTACCCAGATGAATTAGCAGCATTATTAGCTTTGATCGATCATTTTTCAACCGTGATTACCCAATGGGTTCCCGAAAAAGAGAATCACGGTGCTCATCACTTAGCCAACCAAGCCTTACAACAAGGGCCATCAGCTTAGAAAACACACCAATAAGAGTATATCAAAAAAAGGCGTCACCGACTAAAAGAATGTTTAGTCAGTAACGCCTTTTTACAATTACTTAATAAACAAGCAAGGCCGTCGAAGCGTTTTTCTCCCTACCTACTTAATCAAAAACCTTAAAACGGTCTTCATCGGCCATGAATTCCTTGTCGCCGGCTCCTTGTTCGATGGAGCCAAATGGCATTTCAGCGCGGAGACGCCATGAAGCAGGAACATCAAAGGCTGCCCGAATATCTTCATCAATCAGCGGGTTGTAGTGTTGAAGGCTTACCCCCAAACCATTTTCCGCTAAGGCTGTCCAAACGGCAAAGTTACTGTTACCCATAGCTTGTTCGGACCAGTCATAGAAGTTGTCAGCGTAAGCTGGGAATTGTTCTTCCAAGTTGTGAACAACATCCATATCAGTAAAGAAGAGGACCGTTGCGTATGCGGCCTTGAAACCATCAATCTTAGCAGAAGTGGTCTTGAAGGCTTCATCATCCTTAACAACCTTGCGTAAGTTTTCGCGAACGATTTCCCATACCTTGTCGTGGGAGTCACCAAAAGCGATCACGGCCCGAGTCGTTTGGGAGTTAAAAGCCGTTGGCGCTTGCTTCATTACGTTCTTGATCAAATCAGCGATTTCAGCATTAGCAAAATCAACCTTTTTACCAAGAGCGTAGATCGTCCGGCGTTGCTTTTCTAAGTTTAACATTTCAGTCTTCATAAATTACTACCCCTCTTTGATTCATATCTTTAGTTGATGAGACCATTATAGCTTACTAATTAAAAGTAAGCAAGACCAAAGTTATATTTTTTATTACAAGTTTAAAAATCACCAAAGAGATCCAATTGGTTACTATCTGGTAATTGGTCAAGGACGTGGTTATCGGTCATAAATTCAATCAAGGTCTTAGAAACCTTCCCCCGTTCGGCCAAGTCTTCTTTAGAGATAAATGGTTTTTCTTCCCGAGCGGCCACGATTTGCTTAGCAACGTTTAGCCCAAGTCCCGGGATAGCCCGGAATGGTGCAATTAAGGTTTTACCATCCATCAACCAGTCGCTAGCATCTGACCGTTCAATGTCAACCATCTTAAAGGAATATCCCCGTTCAAGCATTTCATTAGCTAATTCAAGAATCGTCATTAAGTTCTTTTCTTTAGCGGAAGCATCGTTCCCCTTATCCGCAATTTCTTTAATCGCCGCCTTAACTGAGCTCTTCCCATGGGCCATTGACACCACGTCGAAGTCATCTGCCCGAACGGAGAAGAAAGCAGCATAATAAGTTAATGGGAAGTAGACCTTAAAGTATGCAATCCGCAAAGCCATCAAGACGTAGGCAGCGGCGTGAGCCCGTGGGAACATGTACTTAATCTTCAAACAAGAATCCAAGTACCATTGGGGCACCCCGACTTCTAGCATCTTCGCTTGCCATTCGTCCGGGATTCCCCGCCCTTTCCGGACGTGTTCCATAACTTGGAAAGAAGTTTCTGAATCAAGTCCGTAGTGAATCAAGTCGGTCATGATGTTATCCCGACACCCAATCACGTTGGCAATTGTGGCAGTTCCTTGCTTAATTAATTCCTGAGCGTTATCCAACCACACCCCAGTCCCGTGAGAAAGCCCAGAAATTTGAAGCAATTGTGAGTAGTTCTTCGGGTGGGTATCTTCTAACATTCCCCGGACAAACCGGGTCCCAAATTCCGGTAGTCCTAAGGTTCCAGTCTTCGAATTAATTTGTTCCTCAGTCACACCGAGCGCTTCAGGACTTGAGAAGAGTGACATCACCCCTTCGTCATCCATCGGAATCGTCGTTGGATTGATTCCTGACAAATCTTGAAGGGCCCGGATCATCGTTGGGTCATCATGGCCTAGGATATCCATCTTTAGCAGGTTGTCGTGAATCGAGTGAAAGTCAAAGTGGGTCGTTTCCCAAGCCGCCGTTTGATCATCGGCCGGGTATTGAACCGGCGTGAAGTCATAGATTTCCTTATCATCCGGTACAATAATAATCCCCGCCGGGTGCTGACCAGTCGTCCGTTTGACCCCAGTGGCTCCTTTAGCAAGCCGATCTTCTTCAGCCCCGCGGAATTGTTGTTCTGTATCTCGTTCATAGGCTTTAACGTATCCATAGGCCGTCTTATCAGCGACTGTCCCAATTGTACCGGCCCGGAAAACATTCTTTTCCCCGAATAAAACCTTCATGTAGTTATGGGCAATTGGTTGATAGTCTCCGGAGAAGTTCAAGTCGATATCCGGCACCTTATTCCCCTTAAACCCTAAGAAAGTTTGAAAGGGAATATCATGACCGTCTTTAATCATTAAAGTCCCACATTCCGGACAATTCTTATCAGGTAAGTCGAAGCCAGAACTATATTCCCCTTTAGTATAGAAGTGACTATATTGGCACTTTGGACACCGGTAATGTGGTGGAAGAGGATTAACTTCAGTAATCCCAGAAAGGGTTGCCACCACACTCGAACCAACGGAACCCCGAGACCCAACTAAGTAACCATCTTTATTTGACTTTGCCACCAGCCGTTGAGCAATCAAATAGTGGACCGCAAAGCCATTCGTAATAATACTATTCAGTTCTAATTCAACCCGGTCCTTAACCAACTGGGGAAGTGGATCTCCATACCAAGCCTTCGCCGTGGCCCAAGTTCGGTCTTGAATTTCTTGATCGGCACCCTTCATGTGGGGCGCATAAAGCTTATCTTGAACCGGATGAAGTTCTTCAATTTGATCAGCAACTTTATGAGTGTTGGTAACCACGATTTCTTTAGCTAAATCCTCACCTAAGAAACTAAATTCTCCTAACATCTCATCCGTTGTACGGAAGTGGACATCTGGGCGGTGAGTCTTGTTTAAGAAGTTGGCACCCCCTTGGGAGTTAATTAAAATCTTGCGGTAGATTTTATCCTCGGGATTTAAGTAGTGAACATCCCCAGTTGCTACAACTGGCTTATTCACCTTTTGTCCCAGTTTAACCATATTCTTTAAAATTTCTTCCAGCTGGGCTTGATCCTGGATTACCCCTTCTTCAAGAAGGGGAGCATAATTTGGCTTTGGTTGGACTTCAATGAAATCATAGAAATCAACCAGCTTTTCAGCTTCGGGGAAACCTTTTTGCATCATAGCAGTAAAGACTTCCCCACTTGAGCAAGCCGTCCCAAGAAGCAAACCATCTCGGTACTGAGTAAGCACACTGCGCGGAATTCGTGGAACCCGAGCAAAGTACTTAACATTACTAAGGGAAACTAACTTATAGAGGTTTTTCATCCCCGCTTGGGTCTGGGCCAGAATTGTCACGTGGAACGGCCGAGCATGCCGATAAGCTCCGTTTTCGGTCATATGCTTGTTTAAGTCATCAACATATTGGACCCCGTAGCGGTCTTCGGCATCCTTTAGGAAGAGGTGCAGTAAATGCCCCGTTGCTTCCGAGTCGTAATTAGCCCGGTGGTGGTGTTCCAAAGCAACCTTAAATTTCTTACTTAATGTATTTAACCGGTATCCCCGCATATTCGGGTAAAGGAACCGAGCTAAAGGTAAGGTGTCAATCACCGGTTCTTCAATGGGCACCATTCCGTGGCGTTGATAGCCCACATCCATAAAGCCCAAGTCAAAGGAAACGTTATGCCCAGCAATAATTGAGCCTTGATAGAAGTCCCGGAACATTTTGAAGACCTCTTCTTCCGATTTTGAGCCTCGGACCATATCATCAGTGATACTCGTTAACTCGGTAGTTTGGGGTTTCAGTGGAAAACCAGGATCGATAAACTCATCAAAGCGGTCCAAAACTTCCCCATTTTTCATCTTAACGGCAGAAAGTTCGATTACCCGGTCAAAGATGGCCGAAAGCCCCGTCGTTTCCACGTCAAAGATGACGTAGGTTTGGTCTTTAAGCGGGCGGTGGTCTTCGTTGTAAACCATCGGTACCCCGTCATCAACCACGTTAGCCTCCACTCCATACAGCATTTTAATCTTTCCGGCTGATTTAAAGGCTTCTGGAAAGGCCTGCACGTCTGCGTGGTCGGTAATTGCTAACGCCGGCATTCCCCACTTAATAGCTTGCTTAGCATAATCAGAAATTGAATTAGTCGCATCCATTTGACTCATTGTTGAGTGGAGATGTAATTCGATCCGTTTTTCATCTTCTGGAGCGTGGTCTTGCCGCTCAGCGTGGTTGACCTGATTAATATCATAAGCATTTAAGGTCAGATCCTTCATAAAAGTATCTTCTTGAACTGAACCACGAACCTTAATCCAATCCCCTTCATTTATACCATCAAATTGCGCTTCGTCTTCTTGATTACGAGAGAACTTCTTAACGACAATTGAGGAAGTATAGTCGGTAATTTCCAAAATCATTAGTTGCCGGCCAGACCGTAATTCTTTAATTTCCTTTGAGAAAACGTAGCCTTCAACGACAACTGACCGTTCTTCATCCACAATTTCCTTCATTGGCGTTAACTCAATTTGGGGACTAATCGTTTTCCCAATCACTACGGGTCCGTCAACCGGCGTTGGCGCCCCAGCCCCACTACCAGAATTAGTCTTTTTGGCCTTTGCCTTGTTCGCTTCCATTTGAGCCATCGCTTTTTTTACAAGTTCAGCATCTTGTTGTTTTCGCCGTTCTTGCAACTCCTTAGCACGCGCAGCTGATTTTTCGGTATCAACCGTCGCATGAAGGGTAAAGACAGGAAAACCCGCTTTTTGATAGGCCGTCATCAATGGTGGAAAGAAGCGTTTTTCGACGAATTCCTTTACTTTCTCGTTTGCTAAAGGTACCATCACCCGCTGATCAACAAGCTTTGGTAAGACCCGATCAGCAATCTCAGCCGTCATTGTAGTTTGACCTAAAGCTTGGGTTACTAAAGGACGCCAGTAATCAGCAATTAGCTTTTCATCCAAAGCTTCATCCGACGTTTTAATACTTAAGTCAACGTTAGCTTGGGCAAGTTGGTAGAACGACACCCGCAAAGCTTGGAAAAAGCCTTGATAGGTTGCTGCTGGCAAAATATGAGGAAAGGCTAAATGAAGTTCCCATACTCGGGATTGCTTGTGAACCACAACTTCATCGACCTGGCCCGCTTGTAAATCGGGGGATGTGTAATTGATTTGTTCCAAAAGTTTATTAAATTTAGCTTGAGGACTTAATTTCACCATTCTTCTCCTGTTTTAATATCGTCAAAATTAGGAATTGAACCATTATTTTAGTTATTAACCGTGATAAAACACTAAAAGGCTGGGAGAAACCGTTTTTTCTTCCCAACCTTTAGCATTCAAACTGTGATTTTACCACCGAAATTCACTCTTCAAATTAAAGTTAAAACGGACTTATCCCGCTTAAAACTAAGCTTGGTGAAGATCATTCTTCAGTAAGATTTGAATAGTGTTAACTAATTCTGCTACCTTTACTTCGATGGTTTCCCCAGTCTTACGAATCTTCACTTCGACAATTCCTTCAGTGGCCTTCTTACCAACCGTTACTCGAATTGGCAAACCAATCAAATCAGAATCGGCGAACTTAACCCCGGCCCGTTCTTTCCGATCATCAACTAGGACTTCTAACCCAGCAGCTTCCAGATCTGTGGTAATCTCATCCGCAACCTTCATTTGATCATCGTTCTTAGCATTTACCGGAATCACGTGGACATCGAATGGAGCAATGCTATCCGGCCAAACAAGACCGTTTTCGTCAGCTTGTTGTTCCGCAACCGCAGAAAGTAACCGACTAATCCCAATTCCGTAACATCCCATCACAACGTCTGTCAATCGGCCATTTTGATCAAGAACTTGGGCCCCCATTTGCTTTGAGTAGTGAGTTCCCAACTTGAAAATGTGACCAATTTCAATCCCCTTGGTGAACTTAATTGGTAAACCATCTGGGGCAATTTCGCCTTCTTGAACCATCCGGAAATCACCAAATCCATCAACCCGGAAATCCCGGTCCCGGTTAGCATTCACGTAGTGGTAACCATCTTCATTAGCTCCACAAGCAACGTTAACCAAGCCTTCAAGGTAGCGATCAGCTAAAATCTTAACGTCTTCACCAACCCCAACTGGCCCAAGAGAACCAGGATTAGCGCCAAGGTACTTAATAGCTTGCTCGTCAGTTGCTAATTCAAGATCAAGGCAATCTAAGGCATTCTTAACTTTCGTTTCATTAACTTCATCATTTCCCCGCATCAAAACCAGTACTGGATGGAAAGTTTCGTCATCCACCTTAGCCATGTAGAGCATTGACTTAATGATTTGGTCACTTTCAATCCCCAAACTTTCAGCCGCTTCGTCGACGGAGTGGGCTCCAGGCGTGGCTTGCTTTGATAATTCAGCAGGAGCCGCGTGTTGTTGAACCCCATCAAACTTACTCGTTGCCTTTTCAATGTTAGCAGCATAATCCCCATCGGTGTAAACAATCGTATCTTCCCCAACAGCTGCAGGCGCCGAGAATTCTTGAGAGTTCTTCCCACCCATCGTACCAGAGTCAGCCAAAATCACCTTGTAATCCAAGCCAACCCGATCAAAGATATTACGATAAGCAACTGCTTGCTTATCGTAAGCTGCATCTAAACCAACTTGATCAGCTGAGAAAGAATAACCGTCCAACATCTCAAATTCTTTCCCCCGCAAGATTCCAAACCGTGGCCGATCTTCATCTCGGTACTTATCTTGCATTTGGTAAAGGACCAATGGCAACTTCTTGTAGGACTTAATGGAATCCCGAATTAAAGAAGTGAAGGTTTCTTCATGGGTTGGGCCTAAGATAAATTCCCGATCCTTTCGGTCCTGAAGCTTAAACAAGTTTGGCCCATAACTTTCGTACCGACCAGATTCCTTCCAAAGGTCAGCTGGTAAGAGCCCTGGCATCATCATTTCAACTGCGCCAGCTTTAGCCATTTCGTCACGAATAATATTTTCAACCTTCCTGATTACCCGGTAAGCCATCGGCAAGTATGCCCAGACCCCCGCTGAAACTTGGTAAATGTAACCCGCCCGGGCCATCATCTTATGGCTTAAAGCTTCCGCATCACTTGGGGCTTCCTTTTTCGTTGGAATCAAAATTTGAGATTGCTTCATTTTTCAAAAAACTCCTTTTAATGGATAAAGTATCGGTGAATATCGTTAAAGGTAACTAAAATCATTAATAACAGTAAGAAGAAAAAGCCGATCATGGTAACAAAGGTTTCTGCTTTTTCTGGGATTGGCCGGTGAATAATTGCTTCGATAATGTTTAGCAATAATTTTCCACCGTCGAGTGCTGGAATTGGTAATAAGTTTACGATCCCTAGGTTAATCGATAAGAGGGCCAAGAAATTCAAGACCCCATTAAAACCAAGGGCTGTTGCTTGGGAAGTTCCGGCATAGATTGCGACAGGTCCTCCCAGATCATTTAAGGAAAAGCCATGGGTAAACATATGACCTAAAATGGTAAAAATTAAGGTTCCGGCACTAACAAATTGTTGCCACCCAAAGGTTAAACGCGCTTTAAAGGAGTGGTCGACTTGTTCTTGAATCCCAATCTGGCCAACCTTTTCTTTGCCTTGAGACACCGTCTTTGGTGTCACCTTAACCGTTTGCGTTTTCCCCTTATGAGTATACGTAACGCTAACTTTTTTACCAGGTTGTTTCGAGATTTGATTAGCTAATTGGCTCCAATCGTTAGTTTTTTGCCCATTAACTTTAACAATTCGATCACCTGCGACAATACCAGCTCGGGCAGCTGGTGAATTAGCTGTCACCGCCCCTAACTGATTACTGTTCGTTGGAATTCCATTGAGGGTAAAACCAAGAACAATAAACACAACCAGGGATAAGAGAAAATTATTAAAAGCCCCGGCAAAATTCGTAATCATTCGTGCGGGAAGAGAGGCCGAACTAACCCAAGTATCCCGCGGAGCAATCCGCACGACAGTCCCGCTCTGCTCGATCAATTCGGCATCATGATCGACCTGGTAGGTTTTCTCTTCACTTTCATCCCCATTTACATAGCCTTTAATTGTTAGGGCATCCGTCAAATCAAAACTAGTAACTTGAAGTGGTAACCCACTAAATAAGCCTTGCTTTTGACTGGCATTGATTTTAACCACGTGGTTCTGATCGTTTAATTCAAGGGTAACTGGCATGCCGACCCGCAAATCTTCATCATCATCATCGTTACCGGCAAGGCGAACATACCCACCCAATGGTAAGCACCGAACAGTATAGGTGGTTCCATTTACTTGACGCCACCAAATTTTTGGTCCCATCCCAATTGAAAATTCACGGACTAAAATTCCAGCCCGTTTAGCAAAAAAATAGTGACCAAATTCGTGAACTAACACTAACAAACCAAAAACAATAATAAAAACAATGATTGTTAGGATCAAAGTGTCACCCCTTCTTAGATAATCCCTAGCAAGTAAAGTGCTGGCATAACTACCAACATACTATCAAAACGGTCTAAGATTCCTCCATGACCAGGCAAAATCTTTCCAGAATCTTTAACCCCGTAGAACCGCTTAAGGGCTGATTCAATTAAGTCGCCAATTTGGCCAAAGATTGAAAGTAAAATTGTAACGAAAACCATTAGCCAAATATTTAGTTGACCAACTGGGAAATAGTGCAGATAGATGGCCAAAATAATCGTCGCTGCAAGAGTTCCAAGAACTGAGCCTTCCCAAGTCTTATTTGGACTAACCTTTGGGGCCAATCTGTACTTACCAAATTTCCGGCCAAAAAGGTATGCTCCGGAATCAGTTAGCCAAACGATTAACATCCCGTATAAAAGCGTAGTGAATCCGTCTGCCCGGGCACTAATAAAGGCATTGAAGCCCATCCCAATATAAATCACCGCTAAAGTTAAAACTCCGGCATCATCAAAATTAAACCGAGTTTTATGAAAGACAGTGTGCAACAACAATAACATAATTAAAACATAGGTGGTTGTTAACCGGTTTAAGTGTCCCGGTAAAAAAGCTAACCAACTAGTTGGTACGATCATTACCAGCACTGCTAAATAAGAAATAATCGCCGCAAATGAAGTCACAAAGATCTTCTTCATAATCAAGACTTCACTCACCGCAACCACACCTAACGCCATTGCAGCAATGGTTAGTGGTAATCCCCCAATAATAATTAACGGTACAAAGATTGCTAAGGCAACCACCGCCGTAATTATCCGTGTTTTCATTCTACAAAACTCCTTAAAATCCTGTCAATTTAACTGGTTTGATTTACTTATTCTCTAAACCCCCAAAACGCCGATGCCGACCTTGAAAAGTTGTAATCGCTGCCTTCAAGCTCTCACCATCGAAATCAGGCCAGTGTTGATCAACAAAGACAAACTCGCTGTAAGCTAATTGCCAAAGCATAAAATTGCTTAGCCGTTCTTCCCCACTTGTCCGTATAAGTAGATCCGGATCAGCTAAGTCACCTAACGAGCCCGTCATCATTGCTTGACTTAAGACTGACTCATCAACATTATCAGCAGTTAAGTCGCCAGTCTGAACTCGCTTTGCAATTGCTTTGGTTGCCCGAATAATTTCATCCCGGCCCCCATAGTTTAAAGCAAAGTTTAAGATCATCCCCGTACAATGAGCAGTATCTGCAATCGCCTGGTTAACAACCTTTTGAGTTGGCGCTGGTAAGGCTGAGATATCCCCCATCACCATTACCCGAACATTATTTTTTATCAGGTCAGGAACAAAAGTATCAAAGAACTTGATTGGTAACTGCATAAGGAAATTAACCTCACTGCTTGGTCGCTTCCAATTTTCAGTTGAAAAAGCGTAGAGGGTTAATACTTTAACCCCTAAATCACTAGCGGCAATCGTGACCTTCTTAACGGTCTGCATTCCTTGTTGGTGTCCAGCAATTCGTGGCAAGTGACGAGCCTTTGCCCAGCGACCATTACCATCCATAATAATCGCAATGTGAGCTGGAATCCGGTCTAGGTCAAGCATCTGCTCAGTTGCCGCTTTCTCTTTTGGCTTGGAAAACACAGCGTTCCTCCATTCCTTCCGCATTGGAAAATTTTACAACACCCTTCATTTTAGCAGATTTGGCTTGGTATAAAAAGAATTTTCGATATGATATGTAGGAAGGATTAGGAACTACAAGCAAATTTGGTAAAAAAAGATTCCATCAGGGCCACACCCATCAGAAATCTTCGTCATTACATCTTATTCAATTGCCACAAACTACCATGAACTTGCGTTGGTTGATCAAAAGCAACCACCTGATCACTTTGGCGAGTAAAGTAACGACCAGTCATGACTTGAGCCCCGTCGTTTACAAAAATTTCAACTAAAGAGTGGTCCAAGAAGATCCGTAATCTCACTGCTTCGTTGACTGGTAAATTAATTTCACGGGTACTTCCGTATTCTACAGCCGTCGGTTCATCAGTCAAGCTTCGGTCAAGAATTAATTTTCCATTTTGCGTATCAAATTTAACTTGTAGTCCTCGTTTCAAAGCTTGGTCCGCAGCCAACCATAACGTTCCCTGCTGGTTAGGTTCAATCGTTACTTCAACTTCAATTTGCTGACCAGCATGATCACTTACCGCAGCAACTTGACCGTCAATTATTTGACTCTTGCCACGAAGAGACTTCATCGCTGGAACCGGGCTTTGATAAAGTTGACCGTTCTTTTGGTGCAACACTTTGACTTGACTAAGGCAATTTGCCCAATTTTCACGATCAGTTGGATATGTTAAATCAGGCAAGCCGACCCATGAAATTAAGTATGCCGTCCCGTCTGGAGCGTTAAATGCTTGACTGGCATAGACATCAAAGCCAGCATCTAAGTTTTGTAATTTACAAGGCTTTTGAAGAGTTGCCGAGGTAAAATCAAAGCTTTCCCCTTGTAAAACCAAATTAGGGTAAATATTTTGGTAAGCGACTTCATCTTTGACCAAACCTTGCGGACAGAAAATAAGGGTTGGCACCCCATCAACCATCACTAAGTTTGGACATTCTACCATATACCCCAAATCATCAATCCCAGTGTTGATCGGTCCTACAAATTGCCACGGGCCAGTAACTTGATCGGCTTGATAAAGGACCATTTCGCCCCGTTCATCTGATTGACGTTGCACACCAATAACCGCGTAGTATTTTTCATTTACCTCAAAAAGTTGGGGATCCCGGAAATGTTCACTTGCAAAGGCCGGTTGCTCAATTAATGGTTGTTTTAACTTCTTGACTTCTCCATTCTGATCCAACCAAGCACCCACTTGATAAGGAATCCGTGTCCAATCTGCGGTCCGGTGATTTCCAGTATACATTAAGAAAAGTTGGTCACCAACTACATGGGCCGATCCGGAATAAGCTCCGTGACTTTCGAATTTAGTATCTGGGGCGACTGCCAACCCCCGATTTTCCCAATGAACTAAATCTTTTGATACCATTCGCATCCAGGATTTCAAACCATGGGTTGCCCCGAAAGGAAATGATTGATAAAAAACATTCCATTCCCCATTAAAGTAAGAAAAACCGTTAGGATCATTTAATAAACCTGAGGTCGGCCGAATATGATACCGCAGTTGATATTCAGAATTATTAGCTTGGGCTTGTAGCTTTAATAATTCCAGTGCGCTGTGTTGATCATATGGGCGATACCGTTCTTCACGTGTCCATTCCATTTTGTTAACCCCCTTAGAAAACTCGTTAATCACCATTATTTTAGAAGTTTCTAAAGCAAATTGTCAATCGATTGATATCAGAAAAATATTGTTATTCGCTTTCATTATCCATTTTCAAAGATTTTATAAAAAGAAACATTAGCAATCGGTTGACATTAACTAAAATCAATGTATTATATATATTGAATAAAGCGTTTTCGCGTTACATTAGGACACATTTAAGGAGGTTCACAGCATGAATCACAAGCAAGTGGCTACCGACGTTATTAAGGCGATCGGAAAAGATAACATGGTGGCAGCAGCCCACTGTGCGACTCGGCTTCGGTTAGTGCTGAAAGATGATACCAAGATTGATCAAACAGCCCTCGACGCTAATGATGGCGTTAAGGGGACCTTCAAGGTTAATGGTCAATACCAAATCATCATCGGCCCTGGGGACGTTAATAACGTTTACGACGAATTAATTAAGCAAACTGGTTTAAAGGAAGTTTCAACGGATGATTTAAAGCAAATCGCCGCCAAGAACGAAAAGTTCAACCCGGTGATGGCCTTCATTAAGCTATTATCTGATATTTTTGTTCCGTTGATTCCAGCCTTGGTTGCCGGTGGTCTTTTAATGGCTTTGAACAACGTGTTAACGGCAACTGATCTTTTTGGACCAAAGTCAGTCATTCAAATGTTCCCACAAATTAAGGGACTTGAAGAAATGGTCAACGTAATGTCCGCCGCTCCATATGTCTTCTTACCAATCCTAGTTGGGATCTCTGGGGCCAAGCGGTTCGGTGCTAATCAATTCTTAGGGGCCGTTGTCGGAATGATGATGACTGCTCCGGCTTTGGCTGAAGGTGGGACTTGGAATGTCTTTGGTTTACACATTGCTATTCAATCCTACACGAACCAAGTTATTCCAGCTTTGGCGGCCGTCTACCTCCTTTCAATCTTTGAAAAGTGGTTACACAAGAAGCTCCCATCTGCAGTCGACTTTACCTTCACACCACTGATTTCGGTTCTTTTAACTGGTTTCTTAACCTTCGTAATTGTTGGACCAGTGATGAAGGAATTATCTGACTGGATTACGAACGCGATTGTTTGGATTTACAACACCCTTGGCTTTGTCGGAACTGGGATTTTCGGGGCGGTTTACTCCCCAATCGTTTTGACCGGGTTACACCAAAGTTTCCCAGCCATCGAAACGCAACTTATCTCCGCCTTCAAGGCAGGCAAAGGTGCTGGTGACTTTATCTTCGTCGTTGCTTCAATGGCCAACGTTGCCCAAGGAGCTGCTACTACGGCCGTTTACTTCTTAACGAAGGATAAAAAGATGAAGGGACTTTCAAGTTCGGCTGCTGTTTCAGCCTTACTTGGGATTACGGAACCAGCCCTCTTCGGGGTTAACTTGAAGCTAAAGTTCCCATTCTTCTGTGCCCTGATCGGTTCCTGTGTTGCCGCTACTTTAGCTGGTCTTCTCCACGTCATCGCGGTTTCCATGGGTTCTGCCGGTTTCATCGGTTTTCTTTCAATCAGCGCGCACTCAATTCCGCTATACTTAGTTTGTGAATTAGTAAGTTTTGCAATTGCCTTTACGGTTACCTTCCTTTACGGAAAGTCACACAACACATTAGTTAACCCAGCGGTTTCTGACGCCGTTGCTACCGACACCGCTACCGCAGCCGTTGCTGAAAACAACACTACTAATGATACGACGACTGAATCTGCCGTTATCGCTAGCCCAGTCGCTGGGACGGCTGAAAATTTAAGTCAAGTTAACGATGAAGTCTTCTCCCAAAAGATGATGGGCGACGGGGCCGCTGTTATCCCAACTGATGGAACGATTTACACTCCTGTTGATGGAACAATTACTGTTGCTTACGAAACGAAGCACGCTTATGGCTTAACTGCTGACAACGGAGCTGAAGTCCTAATTCACGTTGGCCTTGACACTGTTAACTTAAAGGGTGAACACTTTACAAGTGAAGTTAGCCAAGGTCAACAAGTTAAGGCCGGCGACAAGCTTGGAACTGTTGATCTTGACGCTGTTAAGGCCGCTGGATACGATACCACAGTTATGGTGGTTATCACCAATTCTAACAACTACAAAGAAGTTAGATGCCTTGCTGATGGTAAAGTCAACCACGGTGACCAATTAGTTGAAGTTGCTAAGTAAAGCCTTCTGCTAAAATCCGATTTCAAAAAGGATCGAGCATAAACTCGATCCTTTTTTTGATTGCGAGAAGAAGTTGGGGAAATTCTACCTTGCTTCATATCTCCAAATGTTATTCAGAAACTTAGGTCGGTGAGAACTTTTTCTTCTTTCCACTTTATTGGTAAACTTGAGCTGTTGTTTTTACAGCTAATTCAGGAGTTAACCGAAGAGCCGTCATGGATAGTTGCGAATAGGCCTGGAAATAATAAGTCTTCGTTTCTGCGACGGCAATTGACCGGTAAACTGAGAAAGTTGGCCGATGCCCTTGACTTTTGGGAACCGTAACCGTGTCTAATAAGTGACTAGTTGTCGCCACTCCAGCCGCAAGATTCGTTGGCTGATCCGCAAACTCCTTCATATAGGCCGCTCGGACAAAACGGGCACTTGGCGAATAGGCTCCCGGTGGAGTCTTCTTCCCACTCAATCGGCCTGTCGTAACATGAAAAGTATCTAGCGGTACCTTTCCCGCCTCAAATTCCGGTGTGAAGGTAACGTAATCTTCCATCTTCCGTAATTGAGAGTCAAAGCTTGGATGGTTAGTTAACACGCCCAATGGATTTTCTCGTAACTTTAATGGTGATTGACTAGGTTCAATTACCACCATCCGGCCTGTCGCATCCATGACCGCAAAATGTTGTTCAGCGTGGTCAAATTTAACATCGCTATAAGTATCGGTCATTAATTCGATTTCATCCAAATGATTTTCAATATCCGCAATCGAAGCAAAGTGACCTAAAAAGTAAAGCGCTAATTCAAAGGCAGCAAACTGAAACTTGTCAGCGTGGCGTTCCTTAGTCAGCTGCCCACCGTGATCAAAGGTGAGTTTTTGGACCATTAATCCCTTTTCATTAACCCCATCACTAACATCTGTCCGTTTTAAGTTGGTAAAGCCACCCCCAACTAAAGCATACTGATTACGGTAAGTCCGATGATCATAAAGCGTTTGCCACTCGAAATTACGCGGTAAGAATAAAGGACTAACCCGTAAAGTATCCCAGTCCATTGTCCGCCCAAGGATGTGGTAGTGGTCTTCGGTCACAATCCCAATACTGGTACACATTATATACCCTCCTAACGTAACCAGAAAGTAGTTGTATCTTGTTTTAAGATCATGGTTTGATCAATGATCTTCCCTAATAAATCATACGGAACTTCTGCTTCAAAATTAACCTGGAAAGTCTTCTTGCCATGCTTCAGACCAGCTGCCTCAATTGTGGGTAAAAACTCTTCAAAAACCACCTTTTCCGGGCCAACTGAAAAATGTTGCTTCGCCGCAAAAAAGCCTAGAATAAAGGTATCATGAGCTGTAAACATGGGTTGATTCCACTTAATTTGGCCAACTAAGTCCTCACTATATTCGCTCACCCATTGCATTACCTCACGAAACTTTTCCCGATAAACTGGGTTTTCAATTTTTTCGAGGTAGGATGTGATTTCGTCCATCTAAATAACCTCATTTCACTTATTTTTAGTAATTTTATCATGGTTAAGTTTTGTAAAACAAGCTCACCGTTCATTATCGACCCCATAAAAAAAGTAGGAAGAAAATCTTGGTGATTCTCAACCTACTTTTTTTACTATCAACCCAAAACTAATTTGACATCAATTCTTTTTCCTTCTCAGCTGCGATTGCTTCCAAGTTCTTGATTCCATCATCAGTTTCGGTTTGAACTTTCTTTTCAAGATCGTGGAATTCATCATCATTGAATTCACCGTCCTTGTTACCCTTCTTCAAGGCATCCATGGCTTCGCGCCGGACGTTCCGAACAGCGACTTTCGCCTTTTCGGTTTCCGCCTTAACTTCTTTAACCAATTCCTTCCGCCGATCTTCCGTCAATTGCGGAATGATCAAACGAATGGCCGTCCCGTCATTTTGCGGAGTTAAGCCAAGGTTTGATTGATAAATTGCTCGTTCGATTTCTTCAAGCAAAGTCTTGTCGTAAGGCGTTACCAGAAGTTGCCGCGCTTCTGGAATTGAAATTGAAGCAACTTGGTTTAAAGGCGTCATTGCCCCGTAATATTCAACTTGAACCGGGTTTAACAAACTTGCGTTTGCCCGGCCGGCTCGAATATCAGCCAAGGTACGCTTTAAAGCATCCCCAGACTTAGCCATCTTTTCCTTTGCTTCCGCTAAAATTTCTTTTCCGGTCATGTTAATCCCCCTCAATCGTCGTTCCGATTGTTTCACCCTTAACAACCTTCAAGATGTTTCCTGAGGTGTTGAGGTTGAAAACAACCAACGGAATATCATTGTCCATTGATAATGAACTTGCCGTCGAATCCATGACATGGAGTTGCTTGTTAATAATATCCATGTGCGTCAAGTGATCAAACTTAACGGCTGACGCATCCTTGTTAGGGTCAGCAGAGTAAACCCCGTCAACCCCATTCTTAGCCATTAAGATCGCATCGGCATTAATTTCAGCCGCCCGCAAAGCAGCAGTAGTATCCGTTGAGAAGTAAGGACTACCCGTACCACCAGCAAAAATTACAACCCGACCCTTTTCAAAGTGACGGATTGCCTTCCGCCGAATGTATGGTTCAGCAATTTGGCGCATTTCAATTGAAGTTTGTACCCGCGTTGGTACCCCAAGTGATTCCAGGGCATCTTGTAAGGAAAGGGCGTTCATAATGGTTGCCAACATCCCGATGTAATCGGCTTGCGCCCGTTCCATCCCAAGCTTTTCACCAGTAACACCACGCCACATGTTACCACCACCAACAACGATCCCAACTTGAACTCCAAGGTCGTGAACTTCTTTCAATTCCTTGGCAACCGTCTTTAATTCTGGTGGGTTAATCCCAAAGCCTTGATCACCGGCCAATGCTTCCCCACTTAACTTAAGAATAATCCGTTGGTATTTGACTGATTCCGTCATGATTTACCTCCTGGTTAACTTGCAAAAAAAGGACGTACCGCCCATTTAGTACAGCACGCCCCTGACGATTACTAATTACTTGTTTAATTGTTCACTGATTTCTTGGGCGAGGTTAGTTTCCTTCTTTTCGATCCCTTCACCAACTTCGTAACGGATGAAGGACTTCAACTTACCACCCTTGGAAGCAACGTATTGAGCAACCGTTTGGTCTGGATCTTTAACAAAGTCTTGGTCTGCCAAGCAAATTTGGGACAAGAACTTGTTCAAACGACCTTCAACGATCTTTGGCACGATCTTTTCAGGCTTACCCTCATTCAAGGTTTCTTCCGTAAAGATCTTCTTTTCGTGTTCGATCCGGTCAGCAGAAACATCTTCCCGAGTCATGAATTCAGGGTTAACAGCGGCAACGTGCATTGCTACATCCTTAGCCGTCGTTTCGTCTGCTCCTTCAAGAACAACTAAAGCGGCAATCCGACCACCTTGGTGTAGGTACGCACCAAAGCTGTCACCGTCTTCCTTGTTAACGATGGCAAACCGACGAAGAGAAACCTTTTCCCCAGTTTTTTGGGTCGTAGAAATCAAGTCGTCTTTCAAAGTACCATTAGCAGTTTCCAATGCCAAAGCAGTTTCAACGTCAGCTGGTTGCTTTTCAACAAGCAAACCGGCAATGTCCTTCAAAGCGGCCTTAAATGGATCAGAAGCAGCCACAAAGTCAGTTTCAGAGTTTAATTCAACGATCGCTGCCGTGTTATCAGCAACTTCGATGTCAGTTAAACCTTCAGCAGCAATCCGGTCGCTCTTCTTAGCAGCCTTTGCAATCCCCTTTTCACGAAGGAAATCCATTGCCTTGTCCATGTCACCATCACTAGCAACTAAAGCCTTTTTGGCGTCCATGATCCCGGCACCAGACTTCTTCCGTAATTCCATAACTTGCTTTGCGCTAATTGCCATGAGTATCTCTCCTTAAAAGTTTAATTTTCAAAAAAAGCTGTTTTGCACTCAGGCCTTCCTGGTCTAACTGCAAAACAGCCCAAGCATTAACTATTTTTAGTTGTTGCCTTCAACGCTGTCCTTAAGATCCTTTAAAGAATCTTCAGTAACTTCAGCGTCTTCTGCAGGTGCTTCTTCAACAGATTGAGCATCGTCTTGACCTTGCTTACCTTCGATTACGGCATCAGCAATCGTAGCAGTAATCAAACGTACGGCCCGGATAGCATCATCGTTTGATGGGATGATAACATCGATGTCATCTGGATCAGTGTTGGTGTCAACCATCGCAACGATTGGAATGTTCAACTTTTGAGCTTCCTTAACTGCGATTTGTTCCTTGTGTGGGTCCACGATGTAAAGTACATCTGGGATCCGTGGCATGTCTTCAATCCCGCCAAGGAACCGTTCAAGCTTTTCACGTTGCTTAGTCAAAACAGCAACTTCCTTCTTAGGAAGACGGTCAAAAGTACCATCTTCAGCCATCTTCTTAAGTTGCTTCAAACGGCTAATCCGGGATTGAATCGTCTTCCAGTTGGTTAAAGTACCACCAAGCCAACGGTGGTTAACGAAATATTGACCGGCCCGAACGGCTTCTTCTTCGATTGAGTCTTGGGCTTGCTTCTTCGTACCAACAAAAAGAACAACACCGCCGTTAGCGGCAACATCCTTAACGTAGTTGTAAGCGTGGTCAATCATCTTAACCGTCTTTTGTAGGTCGATGATGTAAATCCCGTTCCGTTCAGTAAAGATGAATGGCTTCATCTTAGGGTTCCAACGACGAGTTTGGTGACCAAAGTGGACACCGGCTTCAAGCAATTGCTTCATGCTAACTACAGACATGAATAAATACCTCCAAATAGTTTTTTCCTCCCCGCCTCTCTCTTGACTGGGGCACCAGTAGGCACTTCCTCAATCATCAAGACGAGTGTGAATTGTGCTTTTTGCACCGATAATTAGTATACCGAAAAAGAAAAGGAAAGACAAGCCTTTCCCTTTGAAATTCTTATTATTTAGTCAAAGCTAACCTCTTTTGCTGATTTACCGGTCTGAATCAATTCAAGGTTAGCATCAAGACTTTGCTTGACCATGTTCATTACCGCAACATCAGTATAGAAAGCAGTATGTGGTGAAATTAAAACATTTTCCCGGCTATCAAGGTTCCAAAACTCTGGGTAAGTCATATTTTGACCCGTCATATTATGGTTGAAGACCTTAGTTTCATCTTCAAGCACGTCTAAGGCTGCCCCAGCAACTTTACCAGAGTCTAAGGCTTCAATTAAAGCAGCTTCATCAATCAGTGGACCCCGGGAAGCGTTAACGATATATACCCCATCGTTCATCTTTGCAAAGGCTGCTTGGTCAAGCATGTGTTCCGTTTCTGGGAACAGTGGAATATGCAAGGTAACTACCGTCGCTTGAGCATAGAGTTCGTCTAAGCTATCAACGTAGAGGCCTTCTGCTTCTAATTCTGGATTGTGGAACTTGTCATAGGCAATCACTTTAGCCCCAAAACCTTTATAGATATCAATGGCAACCCGACCAATATGTCCAGTCCCAATCACCCCAACCACTTGTTGATTTAATTCGCGAGAGATTTCTGGCGCCCAACGGTAATCACGACGATCAAACTTGTGGAAGTATTCCTTTGTGCGCCGTAACAGGTTCATTAACTGAGTGACTGAAAATTCTGCAATGGCAGCTGGCGAATAAACTGGAACGTTCGTTACCTTGATTTTATTAGCCTTAACCGCAGCAGGATTCAAGTTATCAACCCCAACGTTTCGCAAGGAAAGGTAATGAATCCCATAGCCTGCTAAAGTTGCCAAAACATTGTCAGTATATGGTGCTTGCTGAAAAGCAACCACCCCATCAAATCCTTCAGCTAGACTTACTGTTTCATCTAAGAGTAAGTCTTCAACAATCTTAACTTCAACTTTAGGATGTTCTGCCTGCCATTCAGCAACGTAAGGCTTTTCGTCTTTGCGAATTCCATAAGCAATAATTTTCATTTTCGTTAGCCTCCAAGTTTTCATTCAATATCGACTAGCCACATACACTCAACGCGGTTATTAAATCGATTTCAAAGATCAATTAGAATTATAACATATTATCAAATATTTAAGGGATAATTTTACCATGTCACTCCGTGGACTCTTAGGAAAGTTTCCTTTTTTAAACGCGTTTGATGTTTAAAATGATATTCGGCGGAAAGGGCATCATGTTTATTCGCAAACTTTTCTTGGTAAATTAATTTGAGGGGATGTCGTCTTTTTACCCGGGTGTACTTTGCCCCTTGGTACGCTTGGTGAGTTGCAAATCGCCGGGCCACATCATCCGTAAAACCACAGTAAAAACTATTATCAGCACAGAGCAAAACATACATGTAATAAGCTTTAGCAACCATTTAACATCGCCATCACTTCAGGAACATATTCACCTTTTTCGTTTGCAACTATGAGAGGTGGTACTACCTTCAAGCCGCCCTTTTTGCCATCTTTAATCGCTTCAATTAGAACCATATTTGCGTCTCGTCCCACTTTGGGATAAATCAACCTTACCTGCTTTGGCTCCAAGCGTAGGCTCGTCATTAGGCTTAAAATCTCAGTTAATCGTTCCGGGCGGTGGACCAAATAAGCCTTCCCGTTCATCTTTAAAAGCCCACTCATTTTTTCAATTACGTCTTGCAGGTTAAGGGCAATTTCATGCCGAGCCAAAGCTAAATATTGGTTAGGATTCTTTTCACTTTGCGGATGATCTTTAAAATATGGCGGATTGCAAACCACAATATCGGCTGAATCTTTTGGTACGTAATCATAAATTTGTTTAACATCAACGTTCAAAACTTGATAACGATCGCTTAACTCATTCAGTTGAATGCTACGTTTGGCCATATTTGCTAAGCGTTCTTGAAGCTCTACTTCAATAATTTGACCACCGAGTTTTCGATTTAAAAAGAGGCCAATGGCACCGTTCCCAGCACAGAGATCGACCGTTTTTAATTTCCTTTTTTGATTTGGGCGGACAAAATCCGCAAGTAAAACCGCATCCAATGAGAAAGCAAATACTTCCGAACTTTGGATAATCTGAATTCCTTGAGCGGAAAGTTGATCAATCCTCTCATTTACTTGTAATAGATTATCTACCACGATATTTAATCCCTCCAACTACTTGCATAAATAAAATTCAATCTTCTATACTTAATGATGTATTTACAGTAAATTTTTCATGTGAGGTTTGTCAATGCTTTATAGTAGTGGGACCGTTTTTAAATTTAATTAATGGGCGGCCAATCGTAGCCGGAAAGGAAAACCTTCCGAAGGGAAACTACATTTTGGTAGCACCGCACCGTTCATGGATGGATCCTGTTTTATTAGCCTTAGCAATATATCCAAAGAAATTTGCATTTATGGCAAAGGAGGAGATCTTCAAGAATAAGTTTGCTAATTACTTCTTACGGAAATTAAATGCCTTTCCTGTCAATCGGGTTCATCCGGGTCCGTCAGCGATTAAAACACCGGTTCAAATTTTAAAGCAAACCGATTTGGCAACGATTATTTTCCCTTCTGGTTCGCGTTATTCATCAAAACTCAAAGGTGGAGCATTAGTAATTGCCAAGTTAGCTGGGGTACCACTGGTGCCAGTAGTCTATCAAGGTCCCCTCAAGTTTAAGCAACTTTTTCGGCGCGATAAACGAAGAATTGCAATTGGAAAGCCGATTACGATTGACCGGAAGATGAAATTATCAGAAGAAACCATGGCTTTAATTAGCCAACAAATGCAAAGCGCCTTCGATAATTTAGACCACCAGCTAGATCCAAACTATCATTACCAGATGCCGGAAAAACCAGCGGATGATCATTTTTAAAATAAAAAAGCGACTGGCCATCCAGTCGCTTTTTTATAGCAATCCACTACTTTTTGTTAGCTTTTTTAGCTTGATTCTTCATGGTTTGCATCATTTGGTGCAACTTCTTGTCAGAAGGCTTTTGCCCCATTTGAAGCATCATCGTCCGTAACATATCTGCCGAAATAGGTGGATTGTTACGAAGGTAGTTTTCCATGTAACGGCGCGCACCGAAGAAACCAATGGCAATCCCAATAAGCAATGCCAGAATCACTAAGGCAATTGTAAGACCCACTTGTCTTTCCTCCCTTTATTGTTATCATAGTCTATGTTACACAATCTAGAGGAATTTTAAAAGTGATTTTTAATCGTCACGTAAACCTTTTTCACGTTGAACCTGGCGAACCTTTTCTGGGGTAACTTCTTTCCCATCTTTATCATAGATCCGCATCATCTCAATATTAGAACGGAAGGCTGCGCGGAAATTTGCTAAATACTGATCCCGTAATTTCTTACGTTCTGCTTTTTCGGTCGCAGTTAAACCAACCGTTTTGTTTTTATGAGCCAATTCGTTAATGCGTTTTAATAATTGGTCTTGTTCATTTGATTCAGTCATCGTATCAACTCCTTAGAGAACTTAACTTAGCATACTCAAATCAAGTCTTAAATGCAAGCAGAAAAATTCGAACGCATGTTTTACATTTGAGGAAATTCATGTTAAAATGGAAAAAATCATGACAAGGAGTAATTAATATGCCAAGAAATTCCGAGCCAAAACAGCTTGAAGTCCTTGCTTTTATTCACCAACAAGTAACCGAACAAGGATATCCACCGACGATCCGTGAAATTTGTGATGCCGTTGGTCTTTCATCAACTTCAACAGTCCATGGGCACATTAATCGGTTGATCAAGCGTGGTTATTTACAAAAAGACCCGGCTAAGCCCCGGGCTTTGGAAATTACCCAGGACGGACTGGTAGCCATTGGGATCAAGCCTCACCAACACGAAATTCCACTGTTGGGAGTTGTCGCCGCTGGTCAACCAATTTTAGCAATCGAAGAAGCCACCGATTACTACCCCGTTCCACCAACGATCCAAGATAACGATGACTTGTTCATGTTAACCATTAAAGGAAACAGTATGATCAACATGGGGATCTTGAATGGTGACAAGGTCATTGTGCGGCAACAAGAAACCGCCAATAACGGGGATGTTGTAATTGCAATGACGGCGGAAAACGAAGTTACTTGCAAGCGATTCTACAAGGAAGCCCGTTACTACCGTCTTGAACCAGAAAACGATAACATGGACCCAATTATCCTTGAGGATGTTCGGATTCTAGGCCGAGTAATTGGTTTGTTCCGGGATAGCATTTTCTAGCAAGTTAGTTGCTAACGCGCAAAAGGCTGGGAAGAAAGTTAAATTTCTTCCCAGCCTTTCTCGTGTTTCCAACACATTACACAGAAACTACGGTCTAAAACCCCGGTCTTAGAGAATAAGTTCGAACGAAAAAGTGAGTTGGTAAGAAAGTTTTCAGCCGGTCCTACGAAATAAGGAAATGGCCAGAGTAAAATTTGCAAAACAATTTTCCCCAACTGACTTATCTATAAGGACCGTGATCTCTTACCACAATATCAGAGTAACAGAGATATTCTCAAAGTTACATTAACTTTTTGCCGATTAACTTTCGTTCTCCTTATCCTTTCGAAGTCATCGAGAAGGTTTTCTCCCGACCTCTTAGATTGTTATTTCCGCTGATAAACTCGCTTATGGGCTGTTTGTCCGGCTAAAACAAATTCAGCTGAGTCACGTGAGACATCAAAAGTGATATCTTCACTATTCATCCCCAATTGTTGGCCAAACAACTGCTCATACTCAGCCACTGGAACTTGACGCCGTTGATCCAAAAATTCATCTGGGTGAGCAATGAAGTTTTCAAAGCCAGCCACCAAAGTTCCAGTATAGAATTCACCTTCAGCCCCGGAACCATAGCTAAATAACCCCAATTGGTTACCAGCTTCTAGTTGCCCGTTATTCAAAACCGAAAGTAAACTTAAGTAAAGGGACCCCGTATACAGGTTGCCAACTCGACGGCTGTATATTTGACTCGCTGCTAAAATATTCCAGTACCGGCTAGCAATTTCGTCTTCACGATCTCCTAATTCACTAGCAAGCGCTTTGCGTCCCATCTTAGTAAATGGCAAGTGGAAAAGAAAACCTTCAAAATCAGCTAGGGACCGGCCAGTTAATTGCCGGTAACGTTGCCAGCAAGCCTGGAAGAAGTCAATGTAAACTTGGGTTGAGAATTTACCATCAACTAAGGCTTCCGTCCGGTACAATGGCCGCCAGAAATCCATGATATCCTTCGTCATTACAACATTGGTATCTCCAAAGACCATCACCCGGGGGTTAGCAGTAACCATCATCGCAACTGCGCCCCCGCCTTGGGTAACTTCACCACCAGTTTCAAGGCCATAACGGGCGATATCTGAGCCAATCACCAAAACCCGTTCATTCGGGTTAAGCGCAATTAACCCCTTTGCAAATTGAAGACCGGCTGTTGCAGAGTAACAAGCTTCCTTTAATTCGACCGTCCGAACAAAATCATTCAAACCTAAAAGATGCTTGACATAGACTGCACTCGCCTTTGAATTGTCAACCCCAGACTCAGTCGCAACGATTAAAGTACTAACTTGAGCCAATTCAGCTTTTGGAAATTTAACTGCCGCTTGCGCTGCCAATGTCACCGCATCTTGGGTTGGAGGGATCACCGCTTGTTCACTTTGACCAATCCCAATCAAGTATTTATTTGGATCAACTCCCCGCGCAACCGCCAAATCCTTCAAATCCAAGAAAAGGGGCGTGGTTGCAAAACCAATTCGGTCAATACCAATCTTCAAAATTATCCCTCCAAATGTACTTATTCACTGTAATGTAACTATTTTATCTAGTTTGTTAACATTTGTAAAACTTCATCGCTAATTAGCGATGAAGTAGCGTTACAAGGAAAAAATAATTTAACGGACTCAAATCCTGTGTCTTCTTTTTACGTTTTCTATTACCATCTTGCCAACCTCTATAAAAGATGATAGACTATAGTAGTTAACCTTATGGAGAGTTGGCAGAGTGGTAATGCACCGGACTCGAAATCCGGCGAACCCAT
>DHKFI23501__coassemble_570_pt1 | contig 52227 bp, 53 predicted proteins | sample DHKFI23501__metabat2_high_PE_018 | metagenome-assembled genome bin DHKFI23501 | reverse complement strand
CTAACCTTGTTAGGCTTTTTTTGTTAAATGTTACGAACTAGCAAATCGCGTATGGTACTACTTACAGTAGTACTAGCATGTACTTGCACCCCAAAAAATAATGTCGTTCCAACCATTACCGAAACAACTCCAATTGAAAGTTTTCGTAAGGCAAAACGTTGCTTAGTATTTAAAAGTATTTTTTCATTACTCATGTATCCTAAATCTCCTTTATTTATAATCGGACGATTAACAACTAAATATAATAAAAATATTCTCTTACCTTGTATACAAGCACATAATCATAAATTAATTCCTGTTAAAATACTGGTTTACCGAGATTTATTCACAATCAATAGCTGTTGTATTTCAGTTATCGTAGAAAAGGTAGTAATCACCTGATCTGGATATAAAGTTTATACCACGATCATTATCTTATTTCTATATAAATAATAAATCTCCCCATTAAAACAGTACTTTTTTCACAGTTTTAAAGGAACACCATATTATCTTTTGATAAGTTTTCAAAGAAAATTAATATTTTCGTTTATTTGAAGTTAAACAAACTTTCATATCTTCTTTATGATGATGGGCTTTTTGTCATGGTCCGAATTAAAAGGGCTATCTAGGAGTAACAGAACCACCTAAGAATTTAGTAAACATCCAATCTTCCCGTTTAATTACCGTCATGGTCGACTCTCAAAGACAGTTGAAGAGTTAGCCGGTGAAAATTATGGTGAGATAATCTTGTGTGATGGTTATGATAAGAATCATGGATTAATCCGATTTGGAGCTTACTTAACTCACATTCGCCACTGTTTTGTCAATATCATTCAGGATCGTTAACAAAACTCAAGAACTCACTTGACGTTACAATTCTGCAAAAAATCGGGAAAAGCTTAAATATTGAGAATCAATTAGAGTATGAAACTAAGGAGGGAAAACGGATAATTTATCTAAAACCATCGTTGATGAATTCTATGAATTTCTTAGTCAAATAATTCATAAGGATAGAAAAAGTTACGTGCTCACATTGAAAGTACCTTAAAACTTAATGAGCGAGTATACCGAATTTTGATGATGACCAATTCTCGTTAGGTACATTTCAACGATTATTCATAAGAATAGGCTGTTCGTTAAGTCAATTAATGGGGCTAAAGCAAGTTCTATTTACTACACCTTGGTTGAAAATAACCTTGATGTAGCGAAATACTTTATATACCTATTCAAATACCTTCCCAACCGTATTGATGAAAATCTTGGGAATCATTTGCCTTGGGTAAAATAAGTTCAACCAGCGTGTCATAAATAGCAATAGAAACGAGGCTAGAAAGAAACTAATAAGGCCACTAATTGAAGGTTGGAACGTAACCAACATTATTTAACCTTCACTAGTGGCCTTCATTATAATTAAAATTCTTCAACAGAAGTGGTGAAATTGACCTTAGTGAATAAAATGAGCTTGCATCAAGAGTAAGTTTTGAGAATCATCTCCACCACTTTCCCCATCCTTTTTTATTTTGTCAATATGTGCTTATAGCTTTATATTTAGCCATAAGAAAAAGTACCTCACAATTGCTAGAATTTATCTAACAATTATGAGGTACTTCATCGTGTTATAATTTAATTTTTAATAGTAATAAAGACAAAACTCGTAAAATTTCTGAATAGTTTTCTTGATTCCTTAAGAAAGTAAGTATTACTGTCAATAAACTTTACTTTTATATTAATCAATGGAATTCCCGGTTCTTATTACTAAAGATATACGAGTGATGGTGATACCTCATCGACATCACCATTCCGATTCCGAGCAGGTTCCCAATTAAGGAAGAACCCCCAGCAGAAATAAACGGCAGTGGAATCCCAGTCAGTGGGAGTAATCCGATATTCATCCCAATATTTTCGAAAACGTGGAAGAGGATCATCATAATGACCCCAGTTGCGATGTAGGCGTAAAATTCATTTTTTGTATCAAAGGTTACCCGAATCATCAAGTAAATTAATAAGAGATACAAGAGAATTAACAAAACCCCACCAATAAAGCCAAAGTTTTCTCCAATCACCGTGAAAATCATGTCCGATTCACGAACTGGCACGTAGACTTTTGAATTTCCAAATCCGGTCCCAGTAATCCCACCAGAACCAACCGCCTTAATACTTTGCCAAAGTTGATACCCACTATTAGAAGTATCCTGTGCTGGATGCAACCAGTTATCGACCCGGTCAAATTGGTAAGCTTGGAAACCGATGTGCTCCAAGACGAATCGCCCAGCATTACTCGTCACCATTGCGAGGGCACTCCCGCCAATGACAACCGCAATCGTAATTGCCGGGGTCAAGATTCGCCATGTTACTCCCGAAACCAGAACTAATCCTGCAAAAATCGCAACGAAAACCAACCCGGTACCAAAGTCGTTTTGGAACTTTAACGATACCAAAACTGGTAATAGCCACAAGAACATCTTACCAATCAAGCGCCAATCACTATCAACGGTGTGTCGGCTATATTGATTATTATGAATGGTAATCACCCGTGCCATCATCAGAATATAGGCTGGCTTCATGATTTCTGACGGCTGAAAGGTAATCGAGCCAATCGCAAACCATGACTTTGCCCCCGTATTAACGTAGTAGGCCCGACTATAGAAGACGAGGATCGCATACATTAGGAACAATCCTAGCCAGTACGCGATTGGGGCCACCTTCCATAGCTGCTCGGAGTCAAATTGCATAATCACAATGATCATGATTGTCCCAATAACGTACCATGCTAATTGCATCAGCACAGTCCTGGTAACATTAACCGCCGTTTTATCATGAGTCGCCGCAACGTAAATTGCTGCTAACCCAATCAACGCCATGAGGAGCACACAGAAAATTATCCCCCAATCAATCCGTGACTCGTTCTCATTTTCTTGCGAACGATACATTTTTCTCGCTCCTTCAACTTAGCCTTGGTGTAAATGATATTGGGCGAGAATCGTTTCTAACCCTTCTTCTTGTGACCGGACAATAAAGGTTTGATCGCTTCCCATCAATTGGGCTTTAAACTTGGTCCCATCAGCAACCACTTCACCAATTACTCGGTCTTGAATCAAGACTTGTTCAACTAACTGCCCTGCCCGTTCAATATCTTTCACACTAACTGCAATCGTTTTTTCTTTTTTTGCCACTATTTCACCTTCACCATTCTTTTCTCTTTGGTCCTGGCCATTTTAAAGGCACTGGATCAACACCACCCCGGCTAAAGGGTTGGCACCGCAAAATCCGCCATAGGCCTAACCACACTCCTCGTAAACCGAATCGTTGAACCGCTTGAATCATGTAATTTGAACATGTTGGTTCAAAACGACAAACGCGGCAGGGCCGGCGGACTGAAATCCCGCATTGGTACCACCGCACTAGTTTAATTACTAGTTTACTTCCCATATTTTTTACGCTTCTTCTTACCGTTATCGTCGCCTTGCATCCGTTCAAGCATTTCGCCGGCACCCTTAGCAACGTTATCCAATGGATCTTGGGAAACAACCACTGGAACTTTAAGGTAAGAACTGAAGAGTTGATCAACTCCATGAAGAAGGGCCGTCCCCCCAGTTAACATAACCCCACGATCAATAATATCGCTAGCTAGTTCTGGTGGAACCGTCTCAAGTACTGAGATAGCCGCCCGCACAATTTGATACAAAGTATCATGAAGGGCCTCTTCAACTTCATTTTGGTTAATTTCGATTTGCTTAGGCATCCCGCTAGCAACATCCCGGCCCCGAACAGCCATCGTCTTTGGTTCATCAACCTTTAAAGCCGTTCCAAGTTCAATCTTAATCTTTTCAGCTGTATGTTCACCAACAACTAGGCCGTGATGATCCTTAATGAAGCTAGCAATATCTTGATTTAATTGGTCCCCAGCCATCCGAATTGATTGACTCGTTACAATATCACCAAGTGAAAGCACCGCAATATCACAGGTACCACCACCCATGTCGATCACCATATTACCACTTGGCTTGAAGATATCGAGGCCTGCCCCAATTGCGGCGACTTTTGGTTCATATTCAAGGTAAACCTTGCCACCACCAGATTGTTCGGCGGCTTGCATAATTGCCTTGCGCTCAATTTCTGTAATATTAGTTGGGGCACAAATCATAATATTAGGCTTTGAAACGAAGCCCTTAACGCTTAGCTTGCCAATAAAGTAAGCTAACATTTCTTGGGTAACATCAAAGTCTGAAATCACCCCGTTTTTAAGGGGCCGGATTGCCCGAATATTACTAGGGGTCCGCCCGACCATCCGATATGCTTCTGACCCGACTGCCAAGACCTTATTGGTTTGCGTATCAATTGCTACAACTGAAGGTTCGTTTAATACGATTCCCTTCCCCTGCACATAAATTAATACGTTGGCTGTTCCAAGGTCAATCCCGATATCCTTTGCCATGTTGTTTCTCCTTCCGAAACTATTCTAAATCGCTTGCTATTATACCACACTCAAGGGTGAGTTTAGCTTTCTCACCCGGTCTTTAAAAAAACACAAACAGTCGATCAAAATTAAAACTCAATTGTAATTTGGGCACCGAGTGAAACCAAGCGGTCAACAAGGTTTTTATCCAATTCTCCAATTAGTTCAGCTTGATCAAGCCAGGTATTTTGCTTAACCGTTAATGCTAAAGCCAAGCCAGCTAAGCTAGCTTTGGGATCATCATAAGTTAAGGTTGCCGATAAACTATTAATTGGCCCAGCTAAGGCCATTTTCTGATCTTCTTGATACTGACCTTGCTCACTCAGCCAAGGTAGGATTTCTTTTGCCAGGGTCTTTGGAAATTCAAATTGAGTTTTACCTAGCTGGCGCGCCTGCACTGCTAGAATGCCAACTTGAATTCGTTCATCAGCAATTGCCATTAAATCTGAAGCCGGAGTCGTTGGCAAGAAAATTTGGGTGCCAATTACGCGGATCCCATTTCGTTGCGTAATAATTGTATTCCCTGCGGCTTCAAGGTATTTAATTACCGGTTGGAGATAATCCGCATAAGCCCCCAGAGCTACCACATCACCACCTGTTGCCGCCGCTAACATTAAGTAAAAGCCAGCCTCCAGTTGATCATTAATAACGTAGAGGTCTGCGCCATGAAGGTAGCCCACTCCTTGAATCCGAACAGTTGAACTATCAGTCCGGTGAACCTTTGCTCCCATTTTATTTAGTAATTCAATTATAGAACCCACTACCGGTAAGTTTGGTACTCCGTTTAAAACTGTGATTCCTTGGGTTAAGGTTGCGACAGTCAAGACATTAATTAGCGTTGTAACTGCCCAAGTACTGGCATCAAAGGTTTGACCTTCAAGATGATCGGCTTTGATCGTCAACTCAGTATCATCTTCAGTAATGGTAGCGCCTAATTTTTCAAAAATTTGCTTTAATTCGGAAATTTGTTGGGCGATCTTCGGTTCTTTTATCAGCTTAACTTCACGGCAACGGGCCAAGACCGTCCCCATCAACTGTATTTCACTTGCGGTCAATTCAACTGGGGTAAGATGCCATCCTGCATCTAATTTTAAAACTTCTTGATGGCGGTTATAAGCGAGTTTCACCCCAATTTTCTGGAGAATTTTATTAGTCACAATAATCTTCGGCGTTGCTTGAACGTGGTCAAGAATTACCGTTCCACTAGTCGCCAGAAGACTCGCGGCTTGACAAGCCAAAACGGTTAATTCATCACTAATAATTTCAATATTTCCTTTTAGTGGTGCCCCACCAATCACTTTTAACTTTGCCATTTTTTATTCCTCTTATGTTTTTAATCAACCCATCATTTTAAAGGCCCCATGAAGGACAGTGAAAAAGCCAATAAAAAAGTTTGCGCATCCAGTTCCCAAGACAATCGAGGTTAAAACAATCAACATTGGTAAAGCTTGGGGTGGCTTACGAAACATTTTATCAATTTTTAGGGAATTAATCGCCATAAAAGCAATTCCAATAAAGCCAATTTGGACAAACAGATTAATTACGGATGCCGAGCCTGTATATTGCATCTTGCCTTCTCCTTTGATTCTGATTATGTAAAAAGGCTGAGAAAACTCCCAGCCTTCAAGTAATTATTTGCCACTAGAAACCCGTAACCGGTTAATTGCCCGAGCAAGGTGAACTTCTGCCCGTGCTAATTCATCCGCATTATGAACTTGCTTAGCATGAGCGATTTGTTTTTCTGCTCGTTCCTTAGCACTTTGAGCACGAGCAACATCGATCGCATTGGCAAGCTCAGCGCTTCCAGCAACAACCGTTGCATTTTGCCCGTTGAAATCTATGAAGCCACCGTTAACGGCAATCACAGTATCCTTAGTATCGGTACCATGTTTTAACCGTAATTCATCAATTGCCAAGGAAGCAATGATTGGTTGATGGTTTTTCATAAGTCCCATTTGACCTTCCGTTGTTTTTATAACAAGAAGGGTCGCCGGTTCATCATAGACGGTCCCATCAGGAGTGACAATCGTGACATTGAAAGTCGACTCAGCCATGGTCATCCCCCCTAAGCGTTATCAGCGGCGTCTTGCATCTTCTTAGCCTTAGCAACTACTTCATCAATTCCCCCAACAAGCCGGAAGGCTTCTTCAGGAAGATCATCGTACTTACCATCTAAGATTGCCTTGAAGTCCTTAACAGTTTCTTCAAGTGGAACATATGCCCCTGGTTGACCAGTAAATTGTTCAGCGACACTAAAACTTTGGGAAAGGAAATTTTGAATCCGACGTGCCCGAGCCACGACGGTCTTTTCTTCGTCGGATAATTCATCCATCCCTAAGATTGAAATAATGTCTTGCAATTCACGGTAACGTTGAAGCACGTGTTGCACCTCAGTAGCGACTTCGTAGTGTTCCTTACCAACAATTTCTGGGGCAAGGGCAGTCGAAGTTGAAGCCAACGGGTCCACGGCTGGATAGATCCCAATTTGCGTTAACCGCCGTTCCAAGTTAGTCGTTGCGTCCAAGTGGGCGAAAGTCGTAGCTGGAGCAGGGTCCGTATAGTCATCGGCAGGCACGTAAACAGCTTGAATTGAAGTAATTGATCCCTTCTTAGTTGAAGTAATCCGTTCTTGCAATTGTCCCATTTCAGTAGCCAAAGTTGGTTGGTACCCAACGGCAGAAGGAATCCGCCCAAGCAAGGCAGAAACTTCTGACCCGGCCTGCGTAAACCGGAAGATGTTGTCGATAAAGAGCAACACGTCTTGGCCCTTAACATCCCGGAAATATTCCGCAATCGTTAACCCAGTTAAGGCAACCCGCATCCGGGCACCAGGAGGTTCGTTCATTTGTCCATAAACCATGGCCGTCTTTTCAAGAACCCCTGAGGCCTTCATTTCGTAGTACATATCGTTCCCTTCACGGGTCCGTTCACCGACCCCAGTGAAGACAGAAATCCCATTGTGTCCTTGGGCGATGTTGTGGATTAATTCTTGGATAAGAACCGTCTTACCAACCCCGGCACCACCGAAGAGCCCAATCTTACCACCCCGGACATATGGGGCAAGTAAGTCGATAACTTTAATCCCTGTTTCAAGGATTTCCGTTTGGGTACTTAATTCTTCATACTTTGGTGCGTCACGGTGAATTGGCATCCGCTTTGCATCAGGTCCAAAAGCTGGACCATCATCAACTGGTTCCCCTAAGACGTTAAACACCCGACCAAGAGTTTCGTCACCGACAGGAACACTGATGGCGGCTTCAGTGTTTTCAACCGTCATCCCCCGTGTTAAACCGTCAGTACCGTCCATGGCAATCGTCCGAACGACCCCGTCACCTAATTCAAGGGCAACTTCGACCGTCAAAGTCTTGTCATCAGCTTCTTGAATCTTTAAAGCCGTGTTAATTTCAGGAAGTTTTTCGTCTAAGGGAAATTCAACGTCAACAACTGGTCCAATGACTTGAACAACTTTACCAGTAGCGCTCATTTCATTTCCTCCAAAATCTCAAATTATTCTTGTGCTGTCATCCCACCGGTAATTTCAGTAATTTCGGTCGTAATGGCAGCTTGACGTGCCCGATTGTATTGTAACTGAAGCGTAGAGATAATATCATCTGCGTTATCAGAAGCTGAACTCATTGCGTTTGCACTTGAAGCATGTTCACTAGTCTTAGCGTCCAAAATCGCTCCATAGATTAAACTCTCGGCAAACTGAGGAACTAATTTACCAATCAATTGTGGCAAGTCAGGTTCGAGGTCATATTCGGCCCCGATCACTTTTGATTCCGTATTGTCTTCTTCTAATGCTAGTGATTCAGCTGAAATTGGCAATACCAACTCAACCCGATCATGAGACACAATCCGGTTTACGTAGTGACTGTATGCCAATAGAAGTTCATCATAAATTCCATCAGCGTACATTTGGACTGCGTTCTTAACAATATTGTGCGTTTCACGATAGGTTGGAACATCACTAATTCCAGTTGCTTCGAAGACAACGTTCATTCCGCGTTTCTTAAAGAACTCGGTCCCAGTTCGACCAACCGTTAAGAATACGGTGTTCTCTTTGGTTAAACCATTCTTCTTCATCTTATCGAGAGTGGCCTTAATAACATTACTGTTATATGAACCAACCAATCCTCGATCAGACGTAACAACTAAGATCCCAGTCTTTTTAACCGGGCGCTTGGTAAAGAGGCTTCCCAAATGATCCTTATCATCTGAAACCCCGTTCTTTAAGGTCGCATTATGAGATTTAACCAGGCTAATCAGGACTGACTTAACCCGATCAGCATAAACTTCATAGGTCTTGGTGTGACCTTGAATTTGGTTGAGCTTAGCGGTGGAAACCATATTCATCGCCGACGTGATTTGTCGGGTGTTCTTAGTTGACTCTAAACGCCGCTTAACTGCAGCTAATGAAGCTGGCACTAAATCTCACCGTCCTTTCTTAGCTTTTCCTCTTAGTCGTTAGCCTTTATTTGATTATTAGCTTTTTTAGTCACTTGGAAGCCGGCTACAAATTCTGCAACTGCCTTTTCAAGTTGGTCACCTTCTGGCAACTTACCAGTTGACTTAATTTGATCATACAAGTCTTGGTGGTTAGCGTGCATAAAGGCTGCTAATTCTTCTTCAAAACGCAATACATCTTCAACCGGAACCTTATCAAGGAAACTGTGTCCTAAAGCAAATAAGGTAACAACTTGTTGTTCAATTGGTTGACCAGCGTGAAGGCCTTGCTTCAAAATTTCAACCGTCCGTTCACCACGCGCTAACTTAGCTTGCGTAGCGGCATCAAGATCAGAACCGAATTGAGCAAAGGAAGCTAATTCGTTATAAGATGCAATATCCAAACGAAGAGTCCCAGAAACCTTCTTCATGGCTTTGATTTGGGCATCCCCACCAACCCGAGAAACTGAAGTCCCAGCATCGATGGCTGGCCGTTGACCAGCGTAGAATGAATCAGAGTTCAAGAAGATCTGACCGTCCGTAATGGAAATAACGTTCGTTGGGATATAAGCAGAAACGTCACCGGCTTGCGTTTGAATAATTGGCAAGGCCGTCATTGACCCGCCACCCATGTCATCAGATAACCGCGCTGCCCGCTCAAGTAACCGGGAGTGGGTGTAGAAGATATCCCCAGGGTAAGCTTCACGACCAGGTGGCCGCCGAAGAATCAAGGAAAGTTCCCGATAAGCATCGGCTTGCTTTGATAAATCATCGTAAACAATCAAAACGTCCCGGCCGTTGTACATAAATTCTTCCCCCATTGCGGCTCCAGCATATGGAGCAATGTAAAGCAATGGAGCTGGGTTTGAGGCACTAGCTGAAACAACAATCGTGTAATCCAAAGCCCCAAATTTCCGTAAGGTTTCAACTTGCGTCCGCACAGTTGATTCCTTTTGACCAATCGCAACGTAAACACAAATTACGTTTTGGTCCTTTTGATGAATAATCGTATCAATAGCGATTGAAGTCTTCCCGGTCTTCCGATCCCCAATGATCAATTCCCGTTGACCACGACCAATTGGAACTAAGGCATCAATAACCTTAATCCCAGTTTCCAACGGAACCGAAACACTCTTCCGTTGCATAACACCAGGAGCCTTCTTTTCGATTGGGCGTGTCTTATCAGTTTGAATCTCACCCAAGCCATCCAAAGGACGACCAAGGGGATCAACAACCCGACCAAGTAAAGCATCCCCAACTGGAACTTCCATGATCCGACCAGTCCGCTTTACCGTATCTCCTTCACGAATACCCGTAAAGTCCCCTAAAATAACGATCCCGACATCGTTACTTTCGAGGTTTTGGGCCATCCCGAAGACGCCATTACTAAATTCGAGCAACTCACCAGCCATGGCATTTTCCAAACCATCGGCTCGGGCAACCCCGTCCCCTACGTAGGTTACCGTTCCCGTTTCTTGAACGGAAATGTCATCTTGGTAGTTGGCGAGTTGCTTTTTGATGAGTGAACTGATTTCCTCAGTTTTAATGCTCATACAAATCTCACCTCTTCAAGTCCAATATTAATGTTATTTAACAAGTAAACGACGAATTTGCTCAATCTTTGATTTCAAGCTCCCATCAAGGGTCTTGTGTTCGGCAGTAACAATTACCCCGCCTAAGATTGATTCATCAACCGTTTCATGCAAAACAATCTCTTTTGCTCCATAACGAGTTAAGAGGTTTTGCTTGAGTTGAGCGCGCCGTGGTTCATCAAGTTGCACCGCTGTAACTACGTCGGCATGAACCCGCTTATTTTGTTGATCGTACCGGCGTTCAAACTCATCAATGATTACAACCACAATATCCATCCGGCCGTAATCAAAAACCATTTGAATTAAGTTTGAAACCAGTTGACTAGCACCTAATTTCAAAGCTTCAACTAATGATTTCTTTTGATCAAGACTTAGCTTAACTCCCGTTAGCATTTTTGCTAAGTTAGGGTTAGCTTCAAAAACTGCCTTAATACCAGTGAGTTCTTCATGAACTGCATCAAGTTGGTCTTGTTCAGACGCTAACTCAAAAACAGCTTTTGCGTAGCGGTCGGCAACTGTTCTTAGATCAAGACTCATGTTCTACCAACCCTTCAATGTAAGAATCAATTAAGGCTTTTTGATCATCTGCATTTAACTGCTTCTTGATGAGCTTGGAAGCAATCTCAATAGATAGGTTTGCGACATCGTCCTTGGCGCCGCGCAATGCATCTTCACGAGCCTGCTTTGCATCTCTTTGGGCTTGTTCCTTCAAGTTTTGGGCGTCCGCTTGAGCAGTTGCCACGATTTGATCACCTTGCGTCTTAGCAGACTTCTTGGCCTGATCAACAATCTTAGCAGCTTCAGCTTGGGAACCTTCTAATTGAGCTTGACGCTTTGCAGCTAACTGCTCTGCTTCTTCACGAGACTTCTTCGCAGAATCAATGTCATTGGCAACCGTCTTGGCCCGCTTTTCCATCATTCCGGTAACTGGCTTCCAAACAAAATGCCAAACCAGCAAAGCGGTGATAATAAAGGAAATTAAATAAAAGAGCATATCCCCAACATATAAACTATTGGACTCTGCAATTACCAGCATCTATTGACACCTCCTTTACTAAATAATTCTAAATCGATTAGTAACTACTTGTTCATTACTAAGAACGCAATAACGATAGAAAGAATTGGCAAAGCTTCAATCAAACCAACCCCAACGAACATCGTCCCACGTAAAGTCCCAGACATTTCTGGTTGACGAGCCATCCCGTCAATCGTGTGGCCGATAACCAAACCGTTACCAACACCAGCACCAACAGCCGCCAAACCGGCAGCGATACCTGCAGCAATTGCACCCATTGTATTTTCCTCCTTAAGAAGTGGTTATTCCTCAGTTACCTTCCGAGAAATATAAACCGTCGTTAATGTTACAAAGACATATGCTTGGATTGAACCGATGAAGACTGAGAAGGCTTGCCAGATCATTTCAAGTGGCAAACTGACAATCATTGTTGGCAATCCATGTGAAAAGGCCATTTGCGCCAGGAGCTTCAATAGCAATTCACCAGCAAAGATATTACCAAAGATCCGTAGACCCAGCGTTAAGAAATTACTAAATTCCTCTACTAGATTAATGGGAAGCATTAACACGCTCGGAGTGAGGTATTCCTTAAAGTAGGACTTAAAACCCTTTTGCGAAATACCTGCAAAGTGCGTTAAGGTGATCACACACAGCGAGAACGTTAAGGTTACCACCGGATCAGCCGTAGGACTCTTGATCAATTCGTGACCGTTCCAACCAATTTGTAGAATTAACCCTAATTGGTTTGCTACAAACAAGAAGACAAAGAGCACAAAGGCTAAAAAGCTGTAATTGCCCACTTGATCGGCTGGCATTTGGGACCGAACGATTCCGTTAGTGAATTCAACTAACCATTCCAAAACATTTTGTCCGCCTGTTGGCTTCATTTGCAGATGCCGTGAAAGACCAAACAAAATAAAAAAGGTTAGTGTAAATACCAACAATCCAGAAAGAATGTTAGTCCAATTAAAGGTCAAGCCGAAAAGCTCAAAAGTAAAAGCATCACCGCCCATTTACATCTCACCTCTTTTCCTTATAACATTCATAAGTTGTAATTTATTGCCATGACTAAAAAAGCTTAGACACCTAAGTTACAGAAATTAATATATCATTGTTTAAAGAAAAATTCAAAACCGTTTCAAGCATATGAAGGCGCCAACAACCGCATCTTGTTTCTCATTTAACCGTTTCCAGTTTTTTATCTTGTGAAGTAGTATTCGAACTATTAAGAATATTCGGCGTTTTTATTCCGGAAATTATCAGAAATAGCTTTTTCTAAATTTAATAGATTTTTAACTTTTGCTTTGCAGCTAAATTTAATTTTTTTACCCAACAAAAAAGCCACGGTCAATCATTCTAAGTAGAATAAAATAACTCGTGACTTTTTGCATATAAACGACTAATCCAAATAAATGTCGTTATTTTTCTTCACTTCGGGCTTCTTCTGGCAGGACTAGATTCAAAATGATCCCTAGAATAGCAGCCACTGCTAAGCCAGAAAATTCATATTGTCCAAGTTTTAAGTAGGCATTGCCGATCCCAATTACTAAGATTACGGAAGCAATCATCAAATTCCGTTTCTTATCAAAGTCAACATGGCGTTCGATCAACACCCGTAATCCAGATGAAGCAATCACCCCAAATAATAGGAAGGAAATCCCGCCAATTACTGGTGACGGAATGGATTCAATTAAAGCAGAAAGCTTACCAACAAAGCTGAAGAAGATCGCAAAGGCCGCCGCTCCGGCAAGAACGTAAACGGATTGGACCTTTGTAATTGCTAAAACCCCAATATTTTCACCATACGAAGTTACCGGAGGCCCCCCGACAAACCCAGCAATAATTGAGGCGGTCCCATCCCCTGCCAAAGTACGGTTCAACCCCGGTTCCTTAAAGTAGTTGTTCCCTGTTAATTCATCCAGTACCATAATGTGGCCTAAGTGTTCTGTCATCGTAACAAAGGCAATAGGAGCCATGCTGAGAATAGCCCCCCAGTAGAACTGTGGGTGGTAGTTTACAAATGGAATCTGGAAGTTTGGCAAACTAAACCAGTGTGCTGTTTGTACTCCTGAAAAATCAACAATACCAAAGGCGCAGGCAATTAGGTAACCCCCAACAATTCCCAGTAGAATTGGAATTAATCCTAGAAAGCCTTTGAAAAACATGTTAAAGGTAATCGTAATCAAGAGGGTTAATAAGGCAACCAAGAAGAAATTTAAATCGTAGGTATTACCGTTCATCGTGGCATCCTTAGCTGCCGTTCCAGCAAGGGAGAGCCCAATCACCATTACGATTGGCCCAACAACAATCGGTGGCAGAACCTTATCAATCCAATCAGCACCAATTGCGGAAACAATTAAAGAAACAATCAAGTAGACACACCCAACCGCGATCGTCCCTTGGGCAATCCCTGGATACCCGGTCGTTTTCATCAGTGCAATCATCGGCACAATGAATGAAAAACTCGATCCCATGTAGGCGGGAATCTTATGCCGAGTAATTAAAATGTACATTAAGGTCCCGACCCCGGAACTAAAGAGGGCAATCCCCGGATTTAAACCAACTAAAATTGGAACCAAAACGGTTGACCCAAACATTGAAAACATATGTTGCAGTGATAGTCCAAACCATTGTCCTGGCGTTGGCCGTTCGTCAACTGCTAAAACGACATCACGCTTTTCTGTCATATTTTCTCCCTTCCAAAACAAAAACGCCTTCCGATCCAATAGACCCAAAGACGTTATTCTGGTAGGCTACCAAAATTAACTTTACCCTTGGGGCCTCACTGGACCACATTAAAGGACTCGTAATCAATTGTAGCTATTCTACCGATTTTATTTTCCCCTGTCAATCATTCTGGCCGAGTTGGATCAGTCTTTACAATGATTGCGCCGGCAAATTACAACTAATGCTGTAACCGGAACCGTTAAGATTACCGCTAAAAATGAAATTAGCACTAAGATTGCTTCGTGGACAAAAATCTTATTATTCAGGATCGTTCCTAGTGAGTAATGCAAGCCTAAAAACCAAATTAAAAGAGATAACAAGCCACCAACAAAGCCAAAAAAGAGAGTATTTAGGGTCGTTCCAATAATCTGTTTTCCGATCATCATTCCGTTTTGAAAGAACCGAACATTGGGTAGTTTAGGATGATTACTCAAAATTTCCGTTAACCCAGCGGCAATTGCCATTGCCACTTCGGCGATCGCCCCTAAGGTTGACAAAAAGGTAGCCGCAATTGTGACATCCAAAAAGGAAACCCCCAGGGCCAAGGACATTCCTTCTAGATCATCACTGTCTTCAAGACTAAAACCTTGCACCATCTCAAGATGTTCGACCCCATAGATAATTAAAAGCAGACTAAATGCAACAATACAGGCAGTTAAGAAAGCAGGGATTGTGGTATTCAAGTCATCTTCGCCCATAAAAATCGTGATCGCTAACATAACCATCCCTAAAACCGTAGCTACCCAGATTGCTGGTACCTGCAGAGCAATTAGCAAGAGGGCGAAGTAAAGGAACCCAAAATTTAGGATAAGGCTCAAAAAAGCTAACCAACCTTGTTTTCCACCCACCAGAATCATTAAAACTAATAAAACAACTCCTAGGGCCGTAATTGAACTCACCTTTATCGCCTCCCTAATAAAGTAGCTGCGAAGAAACTTACTAATGGCACTGCTAAAACAATTCCAATTCCCGAAACTAGGCTTTGGACCATTCCCAGACTCATATTCATATTAAAGGTATAAACGATTGAATTACCATTCTTAAGATACATCAATGCCGAGGTAAAGGTATCGGCCATAAAAATTAAAAACAAGACATTTACTAACGGCCCCATAATTGATCGCCCAACATTTCGACCAGATTTAAATAATTGGCTGAAACTAACCGCTGGATCAAGTGTCTTCAATTCGAAAAGGGTTGCCACAATATCTGAAGATTCATCCATTACCGCCCCCAGTGAACCAATCAAAGTTTCAGCTAAAAATAAGGGCCGGGGAACTTGCGTAACATACTGCATTGATTCGTAGTAAACACCTCGCTCATTGGTTATTTGCAAAACCAAGTAACTAAGCATTACTGCAATGCTCGTTCCAAAAATGGTTGCCGCTAGCGTTGCAAACATTTTTTTATTTAGGCCTAAAACTAGCAATAAACTTAAGATCGCAAAAACTAGGGCTACGACAGCGAAAATTACAAACGCATTCCATGATTGAAATTTCAAATTAACTTCAATTGCAATAATCAATAAAATTGAATTAATCACTACCGAAAGCATTGCTAGGCTACCGGCTTTCCCTAAGGTAAACACTAATAGTCCTGTCACTAACCAAAGCAACATGATTAGGGGTCGATCACGCTTCAAACCACTAATCGTTGCTTTCAAGTGGTGCCCCGGCTTTAAATTCAGTTGGCTCAAAAAAACTTGATTGCCAACCCGATACTTTTGCGTTAACCCCATCGACCAATAATATTGGTTTTGGACCGTTAACTCTTTCCCCTGATATTTCGTATTTAACAACCGTAACCGCAAACGTTGCGTAACTTCTTGATCGCGATTTCCAAACTGATCCTTAGTGTGATTAACTTGAACCGTCTTTACTTGCTCAACTTGAGCAATTGGCGTTTGATATAAGCGTTGGTTGTGACCCATAAAGAGCCAAAGGACAACTCCGCTCAATAAAAAAACCGCTAGCAAAATCTTTCGCTTAGCGGTCCATTGAAAATTCATCTTTTCTTCACCTCACTAATCAAAACTTCTCTAGTTTACTCCATCTCGGTTTTGAATAGTGCAGCCTTTACTAATTCTAAAGATAAGTTTAGAAAAAACGAAGGTAGGGAGGAAAACTTCTCGACACCCTGGTTGGGATAAAGAAAATGAAGGTTGATTCGCAGTAGTTAACGCAACTTTGAGCGCATTTCTATTACTCTGATATCGTGGTAAGCAAGCACGGCCCTTATAGATAAGTCGGCCGGAGAAAATTTGCCTCGCAAACTTCACTCTGGCTGTTTCCTTATCTAACAGGACCGTCTAGGCGCTTTCTTACCAACTCACTTTTTGTTCTATCCTCTAAGGTCGTGATTTGGAACGTTCCAACTTACTTGGCGCTTATGAGCCCACGCAAGACCAAGTAGAGTAGTCAATATCCACTTGGTTACTGCCTCGACCTGAGTTTCTGTGTAATATTGGGGGATACGAAAAAGGAAGATGGAAAAGAGTCCCAGCCATTAGCCAGGGAACATGGTCGAGCTGATTTTGAGCCTCTGAAAAGTCTCAAAACTCACTCTTGATGTAAGCTCATTTCATTCACTAACATCAATTTCACCAATTCTGGCATGGCCGTTGAATAACTTTAATTATAAAAAAGACCACTAATGAAGGTTAAATAGCCAAATCATCGTTAGCAATTTGTCTGCTTACGATAAGACCAAGCTTTGAAATTGACATTCTGAGCATAAGTAAAAAATGTTAATTTCAAAGTTGTATCAGCTACGTTCCAACCTCTCCAATTAGTAATTTAGCTTTCTTCCGCCTTATTTAGTACCGAAAAGACGGTCCCCAGCGTCACCAAGACCTGGAACAATGTAACCATCTTCATTAAGATGATCATCAAGGCCTGCGGTGTAAATGTCAACATCTGGGAAGGCTTCCCGAACTGCCTTTACCCCTTCTGGAGCGGCAACTAAGCAAGCAAACTTCATGTTCTTTTCAGAACATCCCCGCTTCTTTAGGGCGTCAATCGCCATAATGGCTGAACCACCAGTTGCCAACATTGGATCAACAATAAATAATTGCCGTTCTGAAATATCATTTGGCAACTTTACGAAGTACTCGTGTGGCTTTAAAGTTTCTTCATCCCGGTACATCCCGATGAAACCAATCTTAGCAGCCGGAATTAATTCCGTCATCCCATCGACCATTCCAAGACCTGCCCGGAGAATCGGAACAATGGCAACCTTCTTACCAGCTAATTCCTTTTTAGTCGTCTTTGCAATTGGTGTTTCGACTTCAACGTCCTTAAGGGGCATGGAACGTGAAACTTCGTAAGCCATTAACGTTGATAGTTCCTTAACCGTTTCCCGGAAGACCTTTGTTCCAACGTTCTTATCCCGAATCATTGTTAACTTATGTTGGATCAACGGGTGATCCAAAACTTCAAATTTACCCATGGTACACACTCCTTTTGGTTTCTCAATCATTGTACCAAAAACTTTGGCTTTTGACCCCCTGAATTTGCCTAAAAGCCAAGATTTTTACGCTTCTGAATTAAAATGGCAACCACCGGCTGACTTATTCAAACGATTCATGTATGCTGCCCCTAAACCAGTCGCTTCAAAGCCTTGGGCAAGAATGACTTTAACCGCTGTTTGGTTGTCAAACTCCCGGAGCCCATCAAATAACAAGTGTGCCGCTGACTTAATATCATCGCCAATTGAGAACAAGACGGCATTTGCGGGGAACTTAATCGCCTTAAAAGTTGAATCCTTCGCCATTACCCCAACTTGCTCTGGTTGCTTAGCTATCCACTCACTAGCCGTTTGCCAATCAGTCGCTGGGTCAACAATATATACCTGAGCGTTAGGAGCATAGTGCTTATACTTCATCCCCGGTGCCTTTGGAATTTCATTTGCCTTAATCTTGTGATGGTTGAGTTCAATTGAACCAATTATGGCTTCAACATCAGCCTTGGTAACTGCACCCGGACGAAGAATCACCGGTTGATCAGTCGAAAGATCCAAGACGGTTGATTCGACCCCAACTTCAGTTGGTCCATTATCTAAAATTCCCGCAATCTTACCATTCAAATCATGGTAAACGTGTTGGGCCGTTGTTGGACTTGGTTTCCCCGAAGTATTGGCTGAAGGGCCTACCAGAGGTACTCCCGCTGTTGAAATTAAATCCAAGGTTGGTTGACAAGCTGGAAAACGAAAGGCCACCGTGGTCAATCCTCCCGTAACGGTTTTGGAAAGTGAGCCCGGCTTAATTTTTAGAATAATCGTTAATGAACCCGGCCAAAACTCAGCCATTAAGGCACGCGCCCGGTCAGGAATCTCAGCAGCATATTTCTCAACCATCGCAATTGAAGAAACATGAACAATTAAAGGATTATCACTTGGTCGACCCTTAGCAGCATAAACTTGTTTAACTGCAGCTTCATTCGTTGCGTCAGCCCCTAAACCATAAACCGTTTCAGTTGGGAAAGCGACTAACTTTCCGGCGTTAATCGCTTCAGCGGCTTCTTTAATTTCATTCGTTGAAAAAATCTTCGTTTCCAAAAAAATCGCCTGCTCTTCCTCTATTTAAGACTTGCCCGAATCATCCGCATTCGGTCAGCAACATCGTGTTTCGTTTCAATTTTGCCACCGGCTACCGTTTGATCAAAAAGTTGTTGAATTGCTTCTTCTTGTCGATACCCAGTCTCACCAAAAAGCTCGCCCTGAGGAGTCAAATGTTGGTGTAATTCTGTAAATAACCGCCTATAGAAACCCAAACCGCCTTCGGAAGCAAACAAAGCTAGTGGTGGTTCGTAGTCAATTACCGCTTTATCCATTTCGTTAATCTCGTCGACCCCAATATAAGGCGGATTAGTGACAATTAAATCGAATTGCTCATTACCAAAATTAGCAAAAAGATCACTTTCGACTTGACGAAGGTTAGTCCCGTGTAAACGTTGATTTGTAAGGGCCACCCGCAAAGCATCCGTCGAAATATCAGAGAGGGTCACTTGCCATTTGGGCCGTTCAAGCGCCAAAGTAATGCCGATGACCCCACTCCCGGTTCCAAGGTCTAAAACCTTTAACGGTTCATCAGCTGGCATTGAATCAAGCACCCATTCAACTAATTCTTCAGTTTCGCTTTCTGGTATTAGGACATCCCGGTTAACCACAAACACCCGCCCAAAAAACGGTGCTTTACCAACTACATATTGGGCTGGTTCAGCATTAGCAATTCGCTCCACCGCCCGAGTAAAGCGAAAAGCTTCGTCAGCCGGCATATAATCACGATTATGCATTACTAAATCAGTAAACTTCCAATCATGAATCATTTCAAGAATGAATTGGGGAGTGCTCGGGTCCATCCCAGCGGCTTTCAAAAAAGAAGAAGCCCACTGCTGGGCTTCAAAATAGGTCCACTTACTCATTCCGTAATTGCTCCAACTTTTGCGCTTGGTCAGCAATAATTAAAGCTTCGATAATTTCATCTAAATCGCCGCCCATAATCTTATCCAACTTGTTTAAAGTTAAACCAATCCGGTGATCTGTAACCCGGTTTTGGGGATAGTTATAAGTCCTGATCCGTTCGGACCGATCCCCCGTCCCAATCGCGTCTTTCCGTTTAGCATCGTAAGCGGATTGTTCTTTTTGTTGGTAGTAATCATAAACCCGCGCTTTTAAGATCCGCATAGCCTTTGCCCGGTTTTGTTGTTGGGACCGTTCGTCTTGCATCGCAACCACAATTCCAGTTGGCAAGTGGGTCATCCGGACCGCTGAAGAAGTCTTGTTAATGTGCTGACCACCAGCCCCAGAGGAACGGTAAACATCGACCCGGATATCCTTTGGATCGATATCAATTTCAACATCCTCAGCTTCTGGCATCACCCCAACCGTTGCTGTTGAGGTGTGAACCCGACCGGCTGATTCAGTAACTGGGACCCGTTGTACCCGGTGGGCCCCGTTTTCAAATTTCAGCTTGGAATAAACATTATCACCAGTGATCATCATGGCGATTTCCTTAAAACCACCAACTTCGGTTTCAGTCTTATCGATGATTTCAACCTTCCAACCTTGATTTTCAGCATAGCGAACATACATATTGTATAAGTCACCAGCAAACAAGGAAGCTTCATCCCCACCAGCGGCGCCGCGGATTTCCATAATGATGTTCTTATCATCATTTGGATCCTTTGGAATTAAGAGAACTTCTAATTCCTTTTCAAGCGTTGCTTGCCGATCCTTGCTTTCCGCAAGTTCTTCCTTCGTCATTTCAGTTAATTCAGGATCTGAAGTATCCCGCAACAACTCTTCGTCATCCTTGATGGTTTGGGTGACACTTTGGTATTCGTGATACTTTTCAACCGTTTCCCGTAAGCTCCCTTCTTCTTTAGAAAGCTTCATGAAACGTTGGCTATCGGCAATTACTTCGGGATCGGAAATTAACTCATTTAATTCGTCGTAGCGATCGGCGACCGCTTGTAACTTATCAAAGATTTCTTCCATTTGCATTAGTTATCATTCTCCTGTCCTGTGGATAATGCGGGGTGAAAATAGTGATGGCGACAAACTGGGTAGTAGGACTCATTGCCCCCAATTTGGACCTGCTCGCCTTCGTACACTGGCTTGCCATCATGAACCCGTAAATTCATGATGGCCTTGTGCTTACAGAACCAGCAGATTGTCTTCATCTCTTCAATCTTGTCAGCGTAAATCAGCAAATACTTCGTACCCTCAAACAACTCGTTTTTAAAGTCGTTCTTTAGCCCGTATGCCATAACCGGAATATCAAGTTCATCAACCACTTTCGTTAATTGCAAAACGTGTTGTTTGGTCAAAAACTGTGCCTCATCAACCAACACACAGTATAAAGGATGGTCAACCGTTTTTACTAACTCATACAGGTCAGTATCTTCCATCACGGGCGTAACCTTCCGTTCTAAGCCAATCCGGCTAGCGATGATTCCTCGCCCGGCACGAGTATCGACCCCACTCGTTAATAGTTCTACCGGTTTCCCTTGTTCTTCGTAATTATGGGCAACCTTTAGGATGTCAATCGACTTTCCTGAATTCATTGCGCCATACTTAAAAAATAACTGTGCCAATTTTTTCACCCTTTTTACTGCATAGTGAACTTTATTATAGCGAAATTTTCCTAATTTTTAAACCATTCCCGCCTAGGTCTTTTAGAAAAAACTGAATCTCCGAATATTTTAATCCGCCACCCCTTATATTAAGGCCCTTACTTTTAAAAGTTCGAACGATTATCTTTCACGAAGACATAACCTTCGTAAGGCCTTTTTAATTACCGATAAGAGTGGAGAGGGTGGGAAGAAACTCTAATTTCTCCCCATCCTCTCTTCATCTCCGAATGTTACTCGGAAACCACGGTTAAAAAGCACGACCTTCGAGGATAAGTTCGAACGAAAGAACGATCCTCACTAATCAACCTTCGTTTCCCTTATCCCTTCCAAGCCGTCGAGAAGCTTTTTACCGACCTCACCTCACTTTTCTTTTGTTCCGAGAACGCTTATAATTTCTAGGTATATAATTGCGAATTTAAGGAGGAGCTTATGACGCTCAAAAGTTCAATTGCTGAAACAGCCGGTCGATCAAGTTACTGGTTTTTACACAAATTTTTCCACGGTGGCAGTTCTCTCCCCGGAAAAATCACCCTTAAATTAGATCCAAATATTTTAAAAGCTTTTAGCAAAAAGTATGATTTGGTAATCGTAACGGGAACCAACGGAAAAACGTTAACCACTGCGCTTAGCGTCCGCGTTCTCCGGGAGAAATATCCGCAAGTTTTAACTAACCCAACTGGTTCCAATATGGAACAAGGGATCGTAACTACCTTCATCACCGCTCCCCGGCCAAAACAAAAGGGATTAGCCGTTTTGGAAGTCGATGAAGCGAACGTCGTTAAGGTTTGCCAATTTATTACCCCAATTGCCTTCGTAATTACCAACCTCTTCCGAGACCAAATGGACCGTTATGGCGAAATCTACACCACCTACGATAAGATCTTAGCCGGAGTTAAGTTAGCACCAAAGGCTACTATCATTACTAATGGGGATGAACAAATCTTCAATACGAAAGATTTACCAAACCCAACGATCTACTATGGCTTTAATCATGAAGCCAAAAGTGATTTTCTGGCTCCTGCCAATACTGATGGGTTACTATGTCCAAAGTGTCAACACATTCTCCATTACCACCTTCGGACCTATGCCAACCTCGGCGATTACTTCTGCCCACATTGTGGCTTTAAACGGCCTGAATTAACTTACACCGTTACTAAACTCACTGAACTAACCCCAACTAGTTCAACCTTCGAACTGGATGGTAAGCCTTACAAAATTGGAATTGGGGGTGTTTATAACATCTATAACGCCCTTGCGGCCTATGCACTTGGCCGCTTCTTAGGGGTTGAACCAGCCCAAATCAAGGATGCCTTTGAATCGGATGAACGGGTCTTCGGCCGGCAAGAAGTAATTAGTGTTGATGGCAAAGAAGTTACTTTGGTCCTGGTTAAGAATCCAGTTGGCTTAAACCAAGTCCTTGATATGATCATGACCGATCCTGAGCCGTATAGTTTTGGTTTTCTTTTAAACGCTAACTATGCTGACGGAATTGATACCAGTTGGATTTGGGATGGTAACTTTGAAGCTTTGAAGACCCAATCAATTCCTTACTTTATGACTGGCGGGGAACGCTACAAGGATATTACAACCCGGTTAACTATGGCGGGAATTAGATTAAATGCTACCGAACCAGATCTAACCAAAGTGATTGATCTGATTAAAAAAATGCCAACCAAACACGTTTACTTATTAGCCACATATACTGCTGTTTTACAGCTCCGGAGGGAACTTGCTGATAAAAACTATATTCAAGGAGGAATGGACTAATGGCTAAGTATCATCTTCGATTAGCCCATTTATATGGGAACCTTTTAAACACCTATGGTGATGAAGGAAATATCATCGCTTTAAAATACTACGCCAAGCAAATGGATACTGACATCGAAGTTAAAGTGATTAGTATCGAAGAAGACTTCAACGCCGATGATTATGACCTAGCTCTTTTTGGGGGTGGCCAAGATTATGAACAAATGGTTGTTTCAAAGGATCTTCCTAAAAAACAAGCTGAAATCAAACGCTACATCGAAGCTAACAAACCAATGCTCGCGATTTGTGGCGGTTACCAACTTTTAGGTAAATACTACATCGGCGCAAACGGTGAAAAGATCCCTGGTGTTGGGGCGCTTGATCACTACACATTAACTCAAAGTAAACACCGCACCGATAGTGCTAACAACAGCCGGTTCATCGGAGACATCGTAATTAAGAATTCTGAAACTGGTCAACTTTTCCACGGTTTTGAAAACCATAATGGGCGGACCTTCCTTGGCGAAGACGAACGGCCCCTCGGAATTGTCCAAGAAGGCCACGGCAACAACGGCGAAGACAAGACCGAAGGCGCCATTTATAAGCACACCTACTGTTCGTATTTCCACGGTCCGATCCTCACCCGGAATGGTGAATTGGCAAAGACCATGCTTTTAGCGGCGCTGAAAAATAAGTATCCCGATACCGACTTTAGCCAACAAGCGGCCTTAAAGATTACCCCAACGTTCTAAGGAGGATTTTATATGAATCTCTTTTCTACCTTGATGGTTGTGATTTTCTTTATTGAATCTTTTTGGGAAGTCCGTTTATATACTCGTTTAACCCAACAGATTGGGAGCGTTCGGGATCGCAATGAACAAGATCGGATTCAAAAAGTTCTGCGCCTTGAGCGGCGGTGGAACCTTTTCTCGTGGGTAATCGTCCTTGCAGTTCTCTTCACTCCCGAAAGTGTTTTTCTTCCCCTTTCCTGTGTCCTGGTTTTATGTGAAACAGTGGTAATCATGAAACTTGACCGCGAAGAGCAACGCTTAAAATAGGATGCAAAACTTTGGCTTTCACTACTGATTCATGATAAATTTTATTTGAAAATTTGAATTCAAGATGTGAGGTGTACTTATGGCAAAGATAAATTATAAAGCCGCCCTCGTTGCTGGGGTTGCTGCCGGCTTTGTTTCAGGACTTGTTAAGTTAGGTTGGGAAAACTTAATGCCACCCCGGACTCCCGAACGGGATGCAACTAACCCTCCCCAAAAGTTATTAGAGCAACTCGGCGTTCCCGCAAGTGTTACCCATTCAACTTATACCTATTCTGGTCACCAATTGCCTTGGGTAAGCTACTTAGTTCACTTTGGCTTTTCTAGTGGCTTTGGGGTTCTTTATAGTGTTGGGGGGCAACTCCTCCCATGGATTAAAGTTGGGCAAGGAATCCCTTTTGGTTTAGGGGTTTGGGATTTATTCCACGTTGAACTAATGCCAAAACTTGGGACAGTACCAAGCGCAAAGGACCAACCATTAGAAGAACATGTCTCCGAAATCTTGGGCCACGCCGTTTGGATGTGGTCAACTGACTTAATGGCAAACCAAATCTATCAACATTTGAATAATCAAAAAAAGTAAATTTGGTCAACAAAAAAAGGACAGAAAGGAAAGTTTTTTACTTTCTCCCTGTCCTTTTTATTATCCCTACAACTCTTTTTCATTCAGATAAGCGGCAAAAAGCTGATCCCGCAATTCCAAAAAGCGATCATTTTTCGCCGTGGGGTGAACCCGATTAGTTAAAACAATCAAACCTTGATCAGTTTGGTGATCTAAAACCATAAAGGTCCCGGTAAAACCAGTGTGAGAAATTACAGCATGGCGGTCCTTCACCCGGGCAGAAAATAATTTCCACCCAAAACTGCGATTGTGGATTCCTTGCATCCGCGTTTGGTCATGAAAGAAACTTTGAACTGTCATAGTCGATAATAATCCACCAAGATTATTTTCTAATAATTCATGGGCGTATTTCTCTAAGCCGGTTAAGGTTCCAAATAAACCAGCACTCCCACATTGCTCTTGAAGAACAAAGGCTTTCGGATCATGGACGGTTCCGCGGATCAATCCCCGCTGCTTCGTAAGCTCAGTCGGCACCGTTACTTGTACAAGTGGGTGGTAAGTAAGCTCACTAGTTAGCCCAAGCGGTTGAATAACCGTTTCAGTTACCAATTGTTGAATTGGCTTACCCGTAATTTTTTCAGCAATTAAGCCAACCAAGATTAAACCGATATCGGTATAACAAATATTTTTAGCCAAGTTCTCGCCGAAAAATTCAGTATTTAAGATCGCTCGGAGGAGTTCTTCATGATTTAATTCATTGCGATGAGGAATATAACCTTCAATCGCTGCGGTATGGGTTAATATATCCCGGATCGTCGCATCCTTTCCTTTTAATTCTGGAAGAAAAGTTTCTACCCGATCATCCCAACTTAACTCACCAGCTTGAACTAACTGAGCAACTGCGGGGAGCGTCCCAACCACCTTCGTTAGGGATGCTAAATCATAAAACATCCCCGGTTTCAGCGGCTCTCGTTCCGGTTCGAGTTTTGCCCACCCCGTTTCAGACTTTAGGCGCTGATCCCCTTCAAAAATCAGATACGAAAGCGCCGGAACTACTTCTTTCGTTCGCATAGCAGTCAGTAACTTTAATGTTTTTTGATACTTATTCTGAATATCCATTTTCCCTCAAATTATGCCCCTTCAATCATTTGACCCAAAAACTGGCTATTGTACAGATCAGCATAAAAGCCATTTTGGGCTATTAGGGAATCGTGATTCCCCGTTTCAATAATTTGACCATGGTTCAGAACAATAATTTGTTCCGCCTTTTGAATCGTTGATAATCGGTGGGCAACCACAAAGCTGGTCCGGTTTTCTTGTAACTTCCGCATGGCGGCTTGAATCTGAACTTCAGTCCGGGTATCAACCGAACTCGTGGCTTCATCCAAAATCAGTACTTCTGGGTCAGCGAGAAAGGCGCGGGCAATCGTTAGTAATTGGCGTTGGCCTTGCGAAATATTTGATGCCGTTTCATCTAAAACTGTGTCATAACCATTTGGTAACTCACGAATAAAATTATCAGCCCGGGCCATCTGGGCAGCTTGGTAAACTTCTTCATCCGTGGCATCTTCGCGACCATATTTAATGTTTTCAAAGATTGTCCCCGTAAACAGCCAGGTTTCTTGTAAAACCATTGCCAAGTGTTGTCGCAATTCATGGCGACTCATACTTCGCGTATCACGGCCATCCAAGTAGATCTTCCCGGCATTAACTTCATAGAAGCGCTCCAGCAAATTAATGATCGTGGTTTTTCCAGCCCCAGTTGGCCCAACGATTGCGACCATCTCATTTCGCTTCGCTTGTAGATTAAAATCACAAATTAAGGGTGTCTTTGAATCATAAGCAAAATCAACGTGTTCAAATTCGATCATTGGTTGTGGTTGTTTCTTAACCGGAGTATTAGTCTTACTTTCATCCATTTCCGCTTCGTCTAAGACTGCAAAAATCCGCTCTGCCGAAGCAATTGTCTGCTGGATGGTACTTGATAAGTTGGCAATCTGGGTTAAAGGCCGGGTAAACTGGTTAATATATTGAATAAAGGCTTGTACATTCCCCAAAGTAATTTGTCCATGAATAACTTGGATTGTCCCTACTACAACAACAAGAAGGTAACCCACGTTATTGATAAAATTCATCAACGGGAAAATTAAAACGGAAAAGAACTGGGCTTTCCAAGCAGCCCGATAGTAGTTTTGGTTATGTTCTGCAAACTTAGCAGCTTCATCTTGTTCATGGTTAAATGCCCGGATGATTGTTTGTCCCGCATAAACTTCCTCAACTTGAGCATTGATCTTTCCGAGGGCAGCTTGTTGACGACCAAACAGTTTTTGAGCAGTTGGAGCGACAAAGCCAACAACGATTGCCGAAAGTGGAATTGTCACCAGGGCAACTACAGTTAACCGCCAGCTAATTGAGATCATTAATGCTAGGGCCCCAATAATTGTCAAAAGGGAAGTAATAATCTGGATAATTCCTTGTTGGAGGGCCGAAGCAATGTTATCCATATCGTTAACCATCCGGCTCATGATCTCCCCGTTACTAGTGGCATCGTAGTATTTAACAGGAACCCGGGCTAATTTTGCTTTAAAGTCCTGCCGCAAATTAAAGACTGCCCGCTGTGAAACCCGAGTCATGATAATTTGCTGGCCAAAGCTAAAGAAACCTGATAATAAGTAGAGCCCCAAGACAATCAAGGCAATCCGACCAATTTTTGTAAAATTAATTGGTAAGGTCGTTAAATGACGGCCCATTTTCATCTCGGTATAGCCCTTAACAATCCCTTGGTAAATGGTAGTCGTTGCTTCTCCAAGAATTTTCGGGGCAATAATGGATGTGATAACTGAGGCAATCGCCATCCCAATTGCAATTACCATCGCTAATCGCCATGGTCGTAGGTAGGTTAAAAGACGCTTGGCTGTCGGCCAAAAGTGATTGGCTTTTTCAGCTACTCCCCGTCGCCGATTATGCATTGGTCGTTACCCCCTTTTGAATTTGTGATGCGATAATTTCTTGGTAAGTTTGGTTGCTTGCCTTCAAGGATTGGTGATTGCCTTTCCCTAGTAGCTCACCATCTTCGAGAACTAAAATCAGATCGGCATCAGCAACCGTTGATACCCGTTGAGCAACAATTACCTTAACTGCATCCTTAAGCTTTGGATCATCTTTAAGTGCTTGGCGCAGTTTAGCATCAGTCTTAAAGTCCAAGGCTGAGAAGGAATCATCAAAGATATAAATGCTTGCTGGCTTGATAATCGTTCGAGCAATTGCTAACCGTTGGCGTTGTCCACCAGAGAAGTTAGCCCCACCTTGTTCGACAACTGCATCCAAGCCCCCGGCCGCCTCAACAAAGTCCCGGGCCTGGGCAACCTCCAATGCATGCCAAATTCCATCATCACTGGCATCTGGATAACCAAACTGCATATTTGAACGAATCGTCCCTGCAAAAAGAACGGCTTTTTGTTGGGTAATTGAAACTAAAGTATGAAGGTCATGTTGGGTTAGTTGCTTAATCGGCATCCCGTTAATCTTAATTTTCCCACTTTCAGGGTCAAAAAGGCGGTCAATTAAATTGACCAGGGTCGATTTCCCTGAACCAGTTCCCCCAATAATCGCCAGGGTCTGGCCGCTGGTAACTTCAAAGTTAAAATTGTTTAATGATAACTTTTCAGCCCCTTGGTAGCGGAAGTTAACATGATCAAATTGAAGGCTTGGCACCTGTGAGGATAACTCAAGGCGTTCACTTGGTTTGGGATCCTTTACCGCTACTTCATAATCAAGAACCTCATTAATCCGCCGAGCTGAAGCAGCCCCCCGGGGAACGAAAACAAAGACCATTGCTAACATCATAAATGAAAAGAGAATCTGAACCGCATAGGTCAAGAAAGAAACCAGGTTACCAACTTGCATCGTTTGGTTGGCAATTAAGTGTGCCCCGTACCAAATGATTGCCACGTTAGTAAGGCTTAAAATCAAGGTCATTGCTGGAAAGAGAAATGCTACCCAGGTAAAAGCCTTGATCCCGGTTTCAGTATAATCCTCATTCACGTTATGGAAACGATTTCTTTCCCGTTCATCTTGATTAAAGGCCCGGATAACACGAACTCTCGTTAACCCTTCTCGGAAAACTAAGTTGATCCGGTCAGTCTTCTTTTGAATGCTCCGAAAGAGCGGCACAGCCTTGCGCATCACAATTACAACCGTTAGCATTAAGACTGGCAAACTAATCAGAAAGATCATGGTTAGTTTAGCTTCGCGATGATAGGCTAAAATAACTGCTGCAATCATCATGATTGGTGACTGCAACATCATTCGTAAGGTTTGAAACATTACCATTTGAACCTGAACCACATCATTAGTTGAACGAGTAATTAAAGATGAATCACCTAATTCGCTAATTTCCTTATTTGAAAATTGCATTACCTTATCAAAAACTTGTTTCCGCAATTTGCGCCCAACGGCCATCGCCTGAGTTGAGGCAAAGAAAGTATTTATGGTTGCGGCAACCAATCCAACTAACGAAACTAGCAACATCATCATCCCTTCGTGTTTGATGTAAGCTAGGTTGTGGTTAATTACCCCTTTATCAATCAAATCCGCCGTAATTGTTGGTAAATATAAATCGCAAAAAACTTGTAGTAGCAAAAAAGCAACCGCAAGCATCGTTGGAATAACTACTAAATTTTTCCGAGCAATTTTTATCATGGCTTACTCCGCATTCTTTCCGTAGTAGTGTTCAAAGTTCTTCGTCATTTGTAAAACCGCTCGGTTCATAGCAACCTTATCAGAATAGGAAATCCCCTCCATGAGATGTTCCACAAACATTTCATGATCAGCCGCAATTTCGCTAGCCCGTTTTTCGCCCTTTTCGCTCAAAGAAACCCGCCAAATTCGCCGATCTTTTGGATCCCGTTCTCGATTAACATAGCCTTCTTCTTCCAAAGTAGTTAGGGCGTCCGTTAAGGAACCCGGCCGGAGATGAACAAACTCAGCTAACTCTTTTTGAGAAAGGCCAGCTCCCCGATAATTGATCATCCCAATTATCCGGTCCCGCCCCCGCATCCCAATTGAATTCGGTCCTTGGTGCTTAGCGTGGAAAAGTCGACCAATTTTCATCCGTAAATTCCACCAATTCGTTAAAAGCTCTGTATCCTTCATCATTTCCTCCTTTTTAGTTAGATTTATAATAATTCGATATCTAACCATTTTAGTATATCGACTCTTTTTTTATTGTCAAGTCAGTAATTTCACCCAAAAATGCGAAGGATTTTTTACAACTTTTTTAAATCCTTAAATGTAAATTGACGCTAGAATATTGTTCTGATAACTTTAAGAGGTTAGTAATTTTATTTAACTGAGGTAAGCAGAATGAATGATGAACATGAGACACGGGCAGAATACCGAAAAGAATTAGAAAATCGGATTAATCAACGTGTTGCTGAAAACAATGCCAACCGTGGTGGAGGCGGAAACTTACCACCAGAGCCACCAATTCACCGTCCTAATCGGGGAGATGGTTATAAATGGGCACGACGAGTAATTTTAATTATTACTCTCATTGTCCTTTGTCTCGCTGGATTTGAATACCATAAGTTGCAATCAACCGCAAAGGGGATTTTTGCAACTGGGGACGGGAAAGTCGATACGAAAATTAAAAATGGTGATCCCCTTTCCATCTTAGTGATGGGAACCGACGTGGGCGCCTTAAACCGGGGAAACACCGGTGGGAATACGGATACGATGGAAATCATTACCATTAACCCGAAGCAAGAAAAGATTACAATGACAAGTTTGCCACGGGATACCTTGGTTCGGGTTAATACCGAAGACGGGGCTGACTATGTTAAGATCAACGCTGCCTATTCAATTGGCGGACCAAAGCAATCTGTTAAACAAGTTAAAGAATTGCTAGGGATTCCAATTGATTACTACGCCGTCGTTAACATGGGCGTGATGGAAAAAGTGGTTAATGCTGTTGGTGGGGTAACCGTTAATAATCCATTTTCCTTTACTTATGAAGGTCACCACTTCAAAAAAGGGAAACAACACTTAAATGGGAACGAAGCTTTGAAGTACTCCCGGATGCGTTACGACGATCCTAATAACGACTACGGTCGGCAAAAGCGGGGCCAACAAGTTATTAAGAGTGTCATTAGTACTTTTAAGCAGAAAGGCTCCCTCACCGTAGCTAATAAGATCTTAGATGCGGTTGGTGATGGAATTCAAACTAATATTCCAACCGACTCAATTGGGGCATTGTATTCAAACTACCGAGTGGCAATGAACAGTGTCTCGACATACCACTTCCAAGGTAAGAACGCAACCATTGATGGGGCATCATTCCAAATCGCTTCACCAAAAGAAATTAACCGGGTTTCGAAGTTAATTCGAACAGCTCTTGGACTTAAAACAAAGCACATCACGAACGTTGAAACTCGGATGTACAATGAACAAACAAATTACGACGGATATAATAACGTCGACTTTGTGCTTCCTAATAATGCAACTTACAACGTTCCTGGCAGTGGTACTAGCAATTCAAGTTCTAGCTCAAAAACAAACACTACCACAAGTGGTGGCTCTAACTTTATCTCGAATTCACCTACGACTAATTCCTTTGGATTCTAAATAAAACAAGCGGTCGAAGAGAAAACTTTTTTCTCTCCGACCGCTTGTTTTTTAATCAATCTTAAAGCAATTCTGCAAAGACATCTTCATTCTGGTTCAAGAACTCTTGATCTGCATGAATTTCTTCAATCTTAACGCCTGCAAGTGCCCGTTCCATTAATCCCTCTACGTCAAGCCAACTCTCATACTTAGTTGCCTTTTCAAGGTTTGGCTTAGTCTTTGGAGAAGGTGGTGTAAAGACCGTACAGCAGTCTTCATATGGCAAAATCGATAAACCATAGGTATCGATATCTTCCGCAATCTTGATGATTTCCGTCTTGTCATATGAAAGGACTGGTCTTAAGACTGGCAAATTCGTAACGGCTTCAATTGCCCGCATTGATTCCATCGTTTGAGAAGCAACTTGACCTAACGACTCCCCATTGAAAATGGCAAGTCCCTTCCGCCGATTAGCCAATTCAACCGCCAGTCGAAGCATAAACCGTCGTTGAACTGTCATTAAGTAACCTTCTGGAACCTTCTCCTTAACGGTTTCTTGAATTTCCGTAAAAGGAACCTGGATGAACCGAATGCTTCCAGCATACCGTGCTAGTTTCCCCGTTAATTCCTTTGCTTTAGCGAGGGCTTGTTCACTCGTGTATGGCGGACTATAAAAGTGCACCATTTCAAGCGAAACCCCACGTTTAAGGGCCAAGTATGCGGCAACCGGGGAATCAATCCCACCGGAGAGCATCATCATCCCCTTACCAGCGGTGCCAACCGGTAATCCGCCGGCTCCTTTAATGATTTCACTCATCAAATAAATACCGTTTAAACGAATTTCAACCCGAATTTCGATTACTGGATTATGAACATCGACAGTTAATAAGCCCGGGAATTGTTCTAACAAGTAACCCCCTAATTGACGATTCATCTCAAAAGTTCCCATTTCAAAATTATGGTCACTTCGTTTGGTTTCAACTTTAAAAGTAACCGGTTGACTGACCTGTTTTTCAATCAAGGTTTTAGCGGCCTCACACACTGCCACAAAGTTCTTCTCAACTTTAAGCACTGGGGAAAAAGTCTGAATTCCAAAGACCTGCTTTAACCGTTTCATTACGCCTTCACTACCGGCGCCATTTAAAATTACATGCATCCGATCTTGGTTAGCATGAACTTTAACATTATCAAAGTCATGCAATGCTTTTCTAACGTTAGTTCCTAACCGGTCAATAAAATTTTTCTTGTTATGACCCTTGGTTGAAAGTTCCCCATAACGGACCATGATTTCGTCATATTGTAATTGTGCCACTAGCACACCTTCTTCCTAACTAATCAATAATTTTCTTAAACCCAGCATACACTTCATCAAAGACTTGGTTAAATTGATCCGCTTCTGCAAGGGTATTTTGATCGCCTAAACTAATTCGAACAGCACTTTCTGCCAACTTTGTCGGTACTTTCATCGCTGCAAGCGTACTTGCTTCAGCTTGCTTTTTTGAAGAACAAGCACTGGTCGTTGAAAGATAAATGTCGCGTTCTTCAAAAGCATGGACAATCGTTTCTCCCCGGACTCCTTCGATTGCAAAACAAAGAACATGGGAAGCAAAACCATCATCTAAGCGTGAAAACAAGTGAACGTGGTCAAAAGTTTGAATGTGCTTTGCGATCCGTTCCTTAACCGCTTTTTCACTTGTGACACTCGTTGCTTCCTTTTCCTTAACCCGACGAATTGCCCGGGCCATCGCTGCCATTCCAGCAACGTTTTCGGTTCCTGAACGCAATCCCCGTTCTTGACCACCACCATTAATCAAAGGAGACAATTGCCTTCCTTGCTTAACATAGACAAAACCAGTTCCCCGCGGAGCATGGAATTTATGGCCAGAGAAGGTTGCAAAGTCAACCCGATCAGAAAAGACGACATCATCCAAACCTTTTCCGATTGCTTGCACGGCATCAACCATAAAGTGAACCCGTGGATAATCCTTTAGGACTTCCCCGATCTCCCCAATTGGTTGGATTGTGCCAACTTCATTATTTACCGCCATAATTGAAACCAAGATCGTATCTGGTCGTAAAGCCGCTTTTAGATCAGCAACACTTACTCGTCCTTGGTCATCAACTGGTAAATAGGTTACATCAAAACCTAGTTCCTCTAATTGGGCCATCGCATTGCGAACCGCGGCATGTTCAACACTGGAAGTGATAATATGCTTTCCAAATTCGTACTTTGCGATTGCTGTTCCCTTAATCACCCAGTTGTCACCTTCAGAGCCACCAGAGGTAAAAATGATTTCACTTGGTAAAACCCCAAACAAGTTAGCAATTTGCCGCCGCGATTGTTCAAGTAAATTCCACGCCGGTTCCCCTAATTTGTGTAAACTAGACGGGTTTCCCCAAATCTTTTCCGAAACTTGGTTGTACGTACTTAAGACATCCGGCCAAATTTTTGTTGTGGCGCTATTATCAAAATAAATCACCAGGCCATTTCCTCCTTATAAGTTTTAACCTTCGCTCACAATTAGTAGTGTATCTTTCCTCAGGTTGGTTGGAATTTAGTTCGACTCTAAACGCAAACTATTATACAAAAAAAGGGCAACAGAATAAACTATAAGTTCCTGTTACCCATAATTTTATGCTTGTTTTGGTTCTTCAACCTCTTGGTAATAACTATCTTCAAGACGCTTAAAGCTTCCTGGTTCAGCTTCTTCAACCGCCGTTCCTAAGGTTTCCAAACTCTCAGCATACTTATATTCGCTAAATAAAGTTTGCGCTTTTTCAATAGCTTTTTCAATTTCTTCATGATCAACACTTAACCGGTGAGCGTATTGAGTTAACCGTTCCGTTAACTCTGCGCTATCACGTAAACTTGTCGTTTTTTCCCGAAGGGTTCCTAAATCAGCCTGAACAACCAATAATTGTTTGGTAATTTCTTCCATATTAATTTGTGGTTGATTCATTGCTTTTGATAACTTCTTGACTTCGTTTGAAACTACAAAGAAATAATCCAAATAATCCTGCGGAATTCCCGGAAGGTTAAGGTTTTCAACCCGGCGCTTAGTTGTTTTAAGATCAACCGCAAATCGTTGCAGTGCACGCTGAGCTCGGACTTCATCTTCACGTAAAGTCGCAACACTTTGATTAATTTCTTGTTGTTGCTTTTCAATGGCCGTTAATTCAGTTTCAGCTTTTTCAAGCTGGGTCAAAACTTGACTTTCAATTGCAGAGTGGTCGTTCAACCCAACTTCATCAGTTTCGATTGTTTCCCGTAGTTGCCGTAACTGTTCGCTTAACCCCCGTGCATCAGCCATTTCATTATGATTAAGAGTATAGCTAATGCTCAATTTATCCAATTCATTTAACAATTGCCGATTTTGTATTTCCGCATGTTCCAAATGAGTCTTCGTTTGTGGGAATAATTTCTTTACCTGTGGCCGGGCATCTAATTCTTTTTGCATCACATCGTATAAATGATCAATTGCTGGGGTTAGATGATCAATCGCTGCCTTGACCGGACTAATCTCAAGCTCAGTTAATTTTTCTAAGGCAAACTTTTGCTCCCCACTAAGATCTTTAATTTGATTAGGAAGATTGTCCTCGGTAAAGTTATAATTTTTCTTTTTTAATTCCTCATAGCCACTCGATAATTCAGCTAATTGATCTGGGAAGGTAGTATAAAGGGGCCGGTAAAGATTAGGAACCGTCTTTAAAAGATTTTCAAACTCTTTAGTTTCCGTCTTTAACTCATCCAAAATCTCTTGAGCTGCCTGGTGATCACCTTGGTTAGCGACTTCAGCAAAGTGCTCAAATTTCTTTTGCAAATCTATTAATTGTTGATTTAATTTAACCTTACTCTCTCCATAAGAAAAACCTTCATCATCCAACTGCCGACTAAATTGGTTGTAGGTTTGCCGGAGTTGCGTTAACGCTTCAGTTTGATTCTTAACCGATGCATCAAGTTGATCCAAGGCGGTTTCGATTTTTTGGGTTTGATCTAGTAAATTGGCAACTTCATCTGCCAAAGCATTAATGCTACTTGAAATCGTGAAAAGAGAAGTCGTTTTAGCTTCCTGACTAAGTAGTTCGATTTGATGCTGGGTCTTTTTAACGCTAGGAACTAGTTTTTTATCAAACTGTTGCCTTAAATCTGTAAAAGTCTTTAAGGATTCCCCCATTAGGGTTTGAACCTTATCTTTACTAAGGCGCTGATCAATTTTTTGTAACGGAATGGTCTGAACATTTTGACCATATGTAGATAACTTTTTCAAGGTTTGGCGTTGATAAATGAAAAGCCCCACAATTACTAATAGGGCAACCACTAAAATTATTATTAATATTTGCACCATAAAAAAATCCCACCTATATTGATATCCTTATTTTAGTATAGCATAACGCGATCAATAAAGCCGGTATCTTTTGGAGTAAATTTTGTTTTTACTTGACGACCCACTTCTAGCCAGTGTATGATAACTTTTGTGTAAAATAATGCAGCAGTGTGGAGCAAGCTCGTCAACAGACTAATGCCAAGTTGGTGTTTCTAGTAACCCGGCTGCTAGGGTGAACGATCTAATTAGGATGCACGAATGCCAACCATACAATCGGATTATTTTACTCCAATCAAATTTTTTGGAGGAATTTATTTATGTCACGTTACACTGGTCCAAGTTGGCGTTTATCTCGTCGTCTTGGTGTTTCACTTTCTGGTACTGGTAAGGAATTAGCTCGTCGTCCATACGCTCCTGGCGATCACGGGAACGATCGGCGTGGTAGCGTTTCCGAATACGGAATGCAACTTCGTGAAAAGCAAAAGTTGCGTTTCATGTACGGAATGACTGAACGGCAATTTAGCAACCTCTTCAAGCGTGCCGGCAAGATCAAGGAAGGTACTCACGGTACTAACTTCATGATCTTGCTTGAACGTCGTTTGGACAACATGGTTTACCGCCTTGGTTTGGCTACTACTCGTCGTCAAGCACGGCAATTAGTTAACCACGGTCACATCACTGTTGATGGCAAGCGGGTTGACATTCCATCATACGAAGTTAAGGTTGGTCAAGTAATCGCCGTTCGTGAAAAGTCCAAGAATATGGAAATCATTAAGAATGCGGTTGAAGCAGTTGTTGCTCGGCCTTCATACGTAGAATTCGATGCTGACAAGTTAGAAGGCAAGTTAACTCGCCTTCCAGCTCGTGAAGACATGAATGCTGACATCGACGAAGCCCTCGTCGTTGAATTCTACAACCGTCGGTAATCTATTACTGGTGGCTTTCACCCCCAAAGGAATTTTCCTTTGGGGTTTTTACATAGGAAAGAGGATTAAAAAAGTCTCAGCCATTAGCCCAAGGAACATAGTAGAGATGATTTTGAGTCTCTAAAGAATCTCAAAACTCACTCTTAATGTAATCTCATTTCATTCGCTAACATCAATTTCTCCACTCCTAGCATGGCTATTGAATAACTTTGATTATAATAAGAAGGCCACTAATGAAGGTAGATAGCCAAATTATCATTAGCAACTCATCTGCTTACGATAAGACTAATCTTTGAAATTAACATTCTGAACACAAATGAAGAATTGTGAGTTTAAAGTTGCGTCGGCTACGTTCCAACCTTCTTCTCATCTCCGAATGTTACACAGAAACTACGGTCAAGGCAGTGACCAAGTGGATACCTTCCAGTCGGTACTATCCCATTGTTCGCGGACGCCAAGCAAGTTGTAGCTCATTCAACAGTATTCGAATGGCAATTGTCCCCCCCCACCTATTCTACCTTGTATGGGCTCACAAACAACAGGAAACCCGTCTAGTTCTCCAAACCACGGCCTCAGAGGATAAGATAAGAAAACTATCAAGTGATCCTGTAAAATAAGAAAATAGCGGATAAAATTCGATTCACGAATTTTATCCGCTTGACTTATCTATAAGAACCGCGCTTCCTTACCACGATATCTGTATAACAGAAATATTTAGGATTCTTGGTTTCCCTTATCCCTCTCAAGCCGCCAAAAAGGTTTTCTCCCGATCTCCTTTCATCTTTTAGAACTAGTTTAACCTAACCAAACCGCTAGAACTGCTCCTTCGGCGAGTACTGCTGGTAACAATTGCATTATCCAAACTTTCTTACCAACCGTTAAACCACCATAAAAGGCAACTACAATTACAAACAACAATAGTAATGCCCACACTTGAAGCTGAGCAGTTCCGGTAAATAACCAAGTGGTAGCAATAACAAACAAACCAAGCATACCGTTGTAAATTCCTTGATTAGCCATAGAAACCCGCGCTTCAGGCTGCTTAGTATAATCCACACTTAGACTAAAAGCCTTTGCCTGTTGTTTTGGTGAAGCCCACATTTCAAGGACCATAATCCCTAAATGTTCAATGCCAACTAACCAAGCTAAAATCATTACTAGCGTCATGCTTACACCTACTCCTTATTTTCTGAAATTAATTTCATTCCCGCCCAATGATTGATTGGACCGTATTGATGACCGACCGTTAATTCATTTTGAATGGCGGTATGAACAAAGTGATTAGCTTTAATCACTGCTTGCTTAACCGCAACCCCTTTTGCTAACTCAGCTGTAATGATCGCCGAATAAGTATCACCGGTCCCATTAACTCGATCAGTCGCTACATACTTTTGGGAAAGCCAAAATTCTTCACCATCGGCTAAGAGAACGAAATCTCGTACCGGCTCTACTTGCCCTGGTTGATGTTGTCCCTTAATTATAACATTTTGCGCTCCCATTTGTTGAAGTTCCTTTGCTGCTTCAACAATCGCTTCATCGTCTTTAAGTTCGCGTTCTGTTAATTTTTGGGCTTCAAAAAAGTTCGGCGTTAGAACTGCCGCCAGCGGAATTATCCGCTCCCGAAAAAGCTCGTAAGCTGACTCATCCAGTAACATTGCTCCGTGCTTTGTTATGATAACTGGATCAACAACTAAGGGGCCAAAGCTAGCCTTAGAATACTGATCAGCAACCACATTAATGACATCATCATTGGCCAACATCCCCGTCTTGGCTGCTTGGATATTAAAATCAGCCGTCAAGACTTCAAATTGCTTCGCAATAAAATTGGCTGGCATGACTTGGCTTGCATAAATGCCGTGAGAATTACCAGCAACTGCCGCCGTCAAAATTCCGTGGCCATACACACCATCCGCAAAAAAAGCGTGCAAATCAGCTGGCATCCCAGCACTACCATCAGAATCATGGCCAGCAATCGTCAAAGCTTGCCTTGTATCTATCATTTCTTCCCCTCCTTTTTAATCGTATTTTAATTCTAGCATAATTTGGTAAAGGAACCATAAGATTATTTTTTAAGAAACATCTGTCAAGCGGTTGACATACAATTTTTGCGGTTGTAAAATCAGTGATCGTAAAGTGAAGTTTTTCACCAAGGAGGAAAGAGAAGATGGAAGAAACACCCAAAGCGACGCAACGGTCAATTTCAATGGCCGCAAGTATCGCTTATTTTGCCCTTTCGATTGTGATCAATTCGATGGGGAACGTTTTGACACTTGTGACAAGTTCACATATTCACCCCCCAATTCTTGGGTTCGGCATATTGGACGGCTGCTGAAAATAACCTTGGTTTAGCAGTTCTTGGAAAGGATAATCCCCTCGCCCTATTCTGGGCCTTCATGATTTTGGGGATGTTAACATCCGTTCTAAACGCCATTTTGATGAAAAAATGGGACTGGAAGCGGATTGGCGGTAACTTTATTTTTATGTTACCATTTTCAGTCTTTATCCAATGGTTTTCAAATATTTTCAATCAAATTATGCCTGATGCATACTCGCTCCCAATAGTTATTATTTATGTCTTGATTAATTTCTTTGGGGTTGCTTTAATCGGGACCGCAATTTCTATTTACCAACGGGTTAACTTAGTTTTGCACCCTGCTGATGATTTGTATCAAATTTTACGATTCCGGTACTGCAAGGGAAATGCAACCATTTCAATGTGGATGTCATACATTCCACCGACAATTTTCGCCTTAGTTGCAATGCCTAAGATGGGATTGGCAAACTTTGGTTTAGGAACCATCTTTGCCCTTCTTTTCCAAGGCGCAATTACTGGTTGGGCTGACAAACGCATTTTCGGTAAGTTAACTCACCAAGCACTTGATTTAGGAAACTAACTCTTCATATATTTTGAGAAACTAACTCTTCATATATTTTGAAAGGAAGTAAATAATTATGGCATTTAACAAAAGCTTAGCAGGTTACTTTGACGACTTACAACACATTGGGATTCCAACTGACGACCTCCAAAAGACGGTTGCTTTCTGGGAAAAGCTCGGTTTTAAGATGAAGGGTAACTTTGATACCGATGAGCAAGGAAACCAAGTCGTCTTTATGAACATGGGACACCTCACCCTTGAAATCTGGACTGGCGATGGTGCTGTTCACCAAACTGGTGCAATTAATCACATTTCCTTAAATACGAGCGACGCTGACGCTGCATACAAGGCCGCCAAGGCTGCTGGTTTTAAGATGAAGGAAAGCGAAGTTCAACACCTCGACTTCTGGGAAAAAGGAATTAAGTTCTTTAACATTGAAGGTCCTAATAGCGAAACCATTGAATTTTGTGAAATTGTAAAATAAGGACGACGTAATTAAAAAGCGACGGAGATTTTCTCCGCCGCTTTTTTTAATTACACCTACTTTAACTGATCAATTTCATTTTCCAATGCATCAGCATTTTCAGTTTGATCATTGATAAGGAGTAGGCTCTTTGCAATTTCGTAACTTTTAACCGCTGCTTGACGATCTTCTAACATTGCTTGGGATTTAGCAATTACTTGGTAATAATCGCTGAGCAAGAACATTGAAAGATCTTCCCGGCAAATGTCAATTCCCCGGTGAGCAATCTTAATAGCTTCGTTCGGTTGCTTCAATTTGAAGTAGAGATCCGCAATGTTCCGGTAAATGATAATCCATTGCCGCTTACCACCGGTTAATTGCTTTTCATCAATTAAAGTAACTGCCCGTTGTAAGAACTTAAGTGCTCGTTCTTCATTTCCACGCTTTTCATAAGCCATTGCCATCCCAACCGTTGTGAGGGCCCAGTAGATATTAGCACTCATCGTTGAGAATTGCGTTAAGATCAATTCAAAGTTAAAGATTGCTTCGTCAACTTGATCCGTCGCAACTTGCAATACCCCAAGAAGGTAGTAGTAACGTTGCTTATCAAAGTCGTTTTGCAACTTCTTAACCTTAATCTTGTTTAAACGTTCAGTCGCTTCATCATAATGCTTTTGAACAATTAGTAAACTAATCTCGTCAAATTGAGAAGTCATTGAAACATCATCGTTTTCAATGATCTTGTCAACCGGAATATCCAACCGAGCACAAATTGCCGTCAAGATATTCATCTTAGGAATCCGGTTTTGCTTTTCCATTAAACTAATTGTAGCTTGAGTACAAATTCCTTCAGAAAGGGCGGTTTGAGAAAGCCCCCGCTTCCGCCGAATTTGCTTTAACACGTCACCTTTTAAACGCATATAAATTCCTTCCCCCTATATTTTATTGCTAAACTAATACCTTATTTTTACTTCTTGCCAATACTCTACCACAAAATTAATTTCATTAAAAAAAATTGGCCTTAAAAAATATAACATATTCTTTTTTAATAAGAAAGAGTTATTAATTAAAGTTATTTGTAAAGTAAATGAAATTTAAAATCTTGTAATTAAACTAAAAAACAGGTTAGTATTCAGTTATCCCCTGAATATTAACCTGTTTTTTAGTTTCTTAAGCCTTTAGCTTGCCCTTAAAGCGAACTCATATCGATTAGTAAATTTAATGATAATGCTTTTCTCCAACCCGTTCTTCACCAAGGGAAGTAAAGCTATAACTAATTTCGTTATTCCGATTAAATTCGTCAATCCCTAATTGAATCAAACGGTCAATTAATTCAGAATAGTCAATTCCTGAAACTTTCCACATTTGAGGATAAAGACTGATGTTAGTAAATCCTGGTAAGGTATTTGGTTCACCTAAGTATGGCACATCATTTTTATCAACCAAGAAGTCCAACCGGGCCATTCCCTTCAGATCAAGGGCTTTATAGGCTTTAAGGGCCATTGATGTGATTTCTTCACGTAACTCATCAGTTGTTGGTACTGGCAAGTCGAAGACCACTGCCGAAGCATCAACGAACTTATTATTATAATCATAAAATTCATCAGAATCTGGAACCCGGATCCCACCTAACTTAGAAGCGATTGGTTCTTCGTTACCTAAGATTGAAATTTCAATTTCTCTTGGATGATCCAAGCCTTGTTCAACTAATACTTTAAAGTCATAAGCAAAGGCATCTTTAAGAGCTACTTCATATTCTTCCGCTGTGGTAACCTTGTGAATTCCGACTGACGAACCTTGCTTAGCCGGCTTAATGAATACCAAACCACCAAGCTCTTCTTTAATCCGAGACCATGGATAATCAGACCGGTTGTCTGGAGTTAATAAAACATATGGAGTGTTGCGGATACCCGCTTGATCAAGAATCCGTTTCGTCAAATCCTTATCGAAGGCCATGGCTGAGCCGGCAATCCCCGTCCCAATGTAAGGCTTCTTAAGTAGTCGGAATAATCCTTGGATCGTCCCATCTTCACCCAAGTTTCCATGAATAACTGGGTAGAAGAAATCAATCTGGCCAGCAGACTCCAAAACCTTAATTGGTGCAAGTGGTGAATCAAGGTCCATCTTTGCATAGGCTTCTTTTACCACCTGGTCTTCTGGTTCACCATCAAAAATCCGCCGTGAGAATTCGTCGTTAATGAGGATCCCATCCTTGGTAAACATGAAAAGCTTAACGTCGTACTTTTCCTTGTCCATTGCATCATAGATGTTGTGAGCTGAACGCTTGGAAACGTCGTGTTCTGAGGAATTGCCCCCGAATAACAAAGCGACGTGAAGTTTGTCTTTTGCCATAACAATCTCCTTTATTTAATTGTCATTTAAACCGTAACTCTTGGAATCTTTATTGTAACATAATTCTAGATGTTTTAGCCATTATTTTCTTGGTTCATAATGGCATCGACAATTTCTGGTGGTAAGGTTTCATCCATTAGCATGGTCTGAAGTAAATGACGATGGTTAAACACTTGATGCCAAGTAGCCGTCTTTTTCATATTTAAAGTATCCAACTTTTTTCGCCATTCCTTAAGTTCATAAATGAAATAGCGACCATACAAAGGATGGGTTTTTACAGTCTGGTTGATAAAGCCAGCACTTTCATCAGGTTCGCTCATTGTGAGGGGAGTTGTTAACTGTTCGTAAGCCTTCAAAAAACTTGCCATCAAGAATAACTTATCCGCCCGCTTCAAACGATCATCCGCACAAATTTCATTACATAAACCTGCATAGGCGGCAAAGATTTGTACCCAGCCAGCTCCTTCCACAAAACCACGAGTATCCCGTTCTGCTAACATTGCAACTGCTAATCGATTAATGAGGCGGTTAACAACTTGGATTTCAATCGGTTTTTCTTGCTTCCTAGCAGCATAAAGGAGGTACCTAAAATAAACCAATCCTAAGCTTCGGCCATAAACCGCAGGACTATTTCGCTCAGTTAAATGATTATAGAAGTATTTCGATTGTAGCAAATTAACTGCCAACCATTGGAGTTGTTCATTTGAAAGCCGACGTTGTTCAACTGCCCAATTCATAAAACCAACTAACTGATGGCGGACATGAATTTTGGTGCTTTGTAAAGCTTCTGGTAAGGCCTCGACTAACCCCTTTGCAAGCGGTCGATCATGATCAATTAGATCGGCATTAACCGTCATCTGAAGTTCAACCATAAATAATGGATCAACCTCGTGGTTCTCAAATTTTTCCCGCCGATGTCCCTTCAATTTTTTTGTTAGTTGAGATAACCGTTTACCAAGATCCAAAAAGATTTCACCAGCAACTAATTGCTCATGAAGGGCTTTAATTTGTTGTTCAAATTCCGCTAATTCATTCACTAGCCCATCCTCACTTTCCAAGGGTATTAAGTTTGATTAACCAGGAAGTGGTAGCCCGAGGAGGATTAATAATACCGGTAAATGATTGATTTGTCACTATCACTTTCCCGCTAACCGGTGAGTTTAGTGTGATCACCCAGTTTTCACTTTCAATTGTAGCAAATGGCATTTTCTTTACTAAAACTGCTCCAGGATTTGGTAAATCAACAAAGTATAAGTTACCCATTTTTTGAATCGCTTTTTCCGTCAATCCAAGGGTTATGGTTTGACCAGTTTGTTTCACCCACCACGGATTTTCAAGTTGCTGCATGATTTTCCTCCTTGCTTATCAACTTTAGTTTACGAACTAAAACAACTAATCGTCAAGCACTAGTCGATAATGATACAATAGGCTCAATTAATCCATTCGGAGGTTTAAACGTTGCAACATTCAAGAAAACAAACTTACATGTTCTGGTTATTCTTTCTGCTTTTCTTAATTGACTGGTTACTCGTGGCTACCCATAATCCTTTTGTTTTAAATAGCGACCATGCAATCCGGGAATTGGTTAACCTCCACCGGACAGGTAGTCTAACCTTCTTTTTTACCCACCTCACCAAGCTATTTAACCCGATGCCTTCGGTTATTTGGGCAGTTTTAATCGGTGCTAGTTTGGTTTTATCCCGCCGATTTAAATTTACCATTTTATACTGCCTAATCGTTTTTTCAGGCACTTTTTTTAATATGATCATCAAACACATTGTCCTTCGCCCCCGACCACAGCATGACATTTTAATGCACTATGCTGGCTACAGTTTTCCAAGTGGCCATTCCAGCGGAGTTGTTTTAGTGATTGGGAGCACCCTTCTCTTCTTATGGGCTAGTCACCAAACAAAGTACCTCGAAATATTTGAAACCTGTTTAATCATTGCCCTAATCTTGTTGGTCGGTTTTTCGCGAATCTACGTTGGTGCTCACTACCCAAGTGACGTTCTTGGGGGCTGGTGTCTAGGCGCAATCGTCATCTTATTCTGGCAACGGATTTTTCAAATTTTAAAAAAAGACTGAGAAGAATTTTTTCTTCCCAGCCTTTTGCATATCCAAATGTTACTCAGAAACTCAAGCCGTCAAAAAGAGAGTCTTCCAACCGCTTAACTCAAAATTTGCTTTAAAGCGTCAACCTTATCCAGCTTTTCCCATGGCAAGTCAACATCAGTCCGACCAAAATGACCATAAGCAGCAGTTTGCTTGTAGATTGGGCGCTTCAAATCGAGCATTTGAATAATCCCAGCTGGCCGCAAATCAAAGACTTGGTTAACAGCATCGATTAATTCCGTTTCACTCCGTGTCCCAGTTCCGTAAGTATCAATTGAAATTGAAACTGGCTTTGCTACCCCAATGGCGTAAGCAATTTGAATTTCCAACTTTTTGGCATAGCCAGCTGCTACAAGATTTTTAGCAATGTAGCGAGCGGCATAGGAAGCTGACCGGTCAACTTTAGTGGCGTCTTTTCCAGAAAAGGCACCCCCACCGTGGTGAGCAGCCCCACCATAAGTGTCAACAATAATCTTCCGGCCAGTCAAACCAGCATCCCCTTGAGGACCACCAATTACGAACCGCCCCGTTGGGTTAATGAAGTACTTCGTTTGGTCATCTAATAAATCAGCTGGAATGACTTCCTTGATGATTTTTTCCTTCACATCATGCCGGATTTGATCAAGCGTGGTTTCAGCATCATGCTGGGTACTTAAAACAACTGTATCAACCCGCTTTGCTTGGCCATTTTCATCATATTCAACAGTAACTTCCGCCTTGGCATCCGGTCCAAGATAGTTAATTTCACCATTCTTACGAGCCTTAGCAATCCGTTGCATTAAGTGATGACTCAACATCAATGGTAATGGCATGTATTCTGGCGTTTCATTAGTTGCATAACCAAACATTAATCCTTGGTCACCAGCACCAATTTTATCAAGGGGATCAGTTTCGCCATCCCGGGCTTCAAGAGCATCATCAACCCCCTGAGCAATATCTGGTGATTGTTCATCCAGAGAGACGACTACGGCACAACTGTCGCCATCAAAGCCGTATTTCCCGTTTGAATAGCCAATTTGCTTAATTGTCTTCCGAACAACCTTTTGGATATCAACGTAAGCTGTCGTTGAAATTTCACCGAAAACCAAAACTAAACCAGTGGTAACGGAAGTTTCAACTGCGACCCGGGCATCTGGGTCTTTCGCTAACAAAGCATCTAAAATAGCGTCGGAAATTTGATCAGCAATCTTATCCGGATGGCCTTCAGAAACTGATTCTGATGTAAATAGGTGTTTTTTCATAATAATAATTCCCCCCATACTTCAAGATTAAGTGTGCGGTTACAAGGCAGCGAGTGGTTTTCCACCCTCCCATCGGGAATTTGCTTTATAACGATGCCCATCTTAACATATTTCAAACTTGGTATTCAATGGGTATAAAATAAAAGTTATACTAGAGGAAATACTTTTTGGAGGGATTATCTTGGCAAAACTTCATTTACAAGTCAGTAATTTAGACTTCACCAATTGGCAAAGCAATCTTGCAACAGCCGCAATCATTTTTATTAGTTGGTCTTTTGCACCTTTTAGTTATGCCGTTAGTGTTTCTGGAACCCACTTTAATGCTCACATGGGAATGCTTTTTTTATATGAACTTTTACTAGCATTTAGCTTGGTTCTCCAGCTTAATAACCATTTTCAATCTCAGTTAGCGAATCTTTTAATCATATTAAGTGGTTTGTGCGCAATCTTTGGCTTCATCACGACCCCACTAATAATGTTTCTCTTGCTCCTCCTCCCTATTTTCATGGCTTTAATGCAACTCCCGCAACTGAATTTACAAAGTGAAGCTGGCCTATTAACCTTTGGGGCCTTACTGATGTTAACGATTCCCATTGGCGATGCCTATACTAGTTTGCATTTTATTTCCTGGGAAATCGTCCTTTTCCTCTTACCAATCATGACCTCAACTTGGTGTTTCTTAACTCCCTTCTTTTTACCCCGAAGCAAAAAGCGGTCTTGGCTATTATTAGGGACGCTAGTAATCTTGGTTGCATCGCTTTTCACCCGGCCAATTAATTCATTAACCATCTTTGCAATCGTTCTGGCCCTTGGCTGGTGGCTTTTCACCATGGATAAACGTCTTGCGGAACCATCATTGATCCTAACCAGTCTGGTCCAAATGCTAGTTATTATTTTAATCTATTGGAATTAAAGTCGCCCATTATTGATTCCAACCGCACATAGAAACGAAAAGGTGGTTATCGAGCCTATCCGTTGAAAACCAGCTTACTTAAAACGAGTTGATAGTTCACTTGCAAGCGGGGGTGTGCTTAACAAACACCCATCTTGATTAGGCTGGTTGCGAATGATCCTCTTATTTTAGCAAAGCCGCTCAACATCCTTTTCATCAAGTTTTGCCACCTTTAGGACCTCAAAAAGTCCTCTTGAGAATTCTAAATGATTGACCACGGCAAACTAGCTTTGAAAATCTCAAGACACATAATTTCTAGGAAAGCCCTAGTTGTTATCATAGTAATCCTGGATAATTAGATCCTGTTTTACCTAGGCAGGATATTGTTTCTACATTCTTACTAAACCCTCCAAAATAAAAATAGTAGGAAATGTTAAATACTACTCCTACTATATATACGTAAAATTCGCTGAAAAATTTTCTTGAAGCGAATTTTTTATTTTTTCTGACTATTCCGGATCAAGCAAGCTAAAACTAACCCCATCACTTCAACTCCAACCATTACCAAGAAAACTGAATGGTAGCCCTTCAACGAAGCTAATTGGTGACTAAGGCCTTTACCTAAAGCAATCTGAGTTACACTCGTTAAAATCACAGTAGAAACTGCTACCCCTGTTGAACCTAAAACCTGCCGAATGGTAGTAATTACCGCTGTCCCATGAGGAACTAAATCATTTGGTAAAGAATTAGCACCAAGAGTCACAGCTGGCATCATAACAAAGGCATTTCCGCCCTCAATGATCATCGCTGCAAAAATCATGACCCCTAAATTAAGCTTAGTAAGGCTAAGTGTACCAATTACCCACCCAAGGACGATCATGATCATCCCCAAAAGCATGGTAGGTTTAAAGCCAATCTTATCCGCCAATTTTCCAGTTAACGGATTTAAAATACTTAAAAATACTGCTCCTGGAACCAGAGACATTCCCGAAACAAAAGGACTAACGTGTAAGACACCTTGATAGTATAAAGGGAAAATAATTGTAGTAACAATTAAAGCAATATAGGAAATCGAAGTTAGTAAAATGGCCAAGTCATAGTTAAAAGTGAATAATACCCGCAACTCTAATAATGGGGTTGTTAACTTAAATTGTCGGCCGATGAAAGCCACCAACATAATTATGCTGACAACCAAAACAACGCCATTTAAAGACCAATTGACATTCTTTTTTCCAATTTGGTCAATCACTTTCATTAGGCCAACTAGCCCAAGGAGTAACAATACCGAAAGCCAATCCAAGTGGGTTTCATGGCGAGCCATAACATCCCGAATTAAACCAGTTTGAGCTAAGGCGATAATCACGGTAATTACGATCATAAAGAAGATAAAAAGGGCCTTCCAATTGAAAAATTTTAAGACAATTCCAGAAACAAATGGACCACAGGCTAAGGCGGACCCCATCACCAAACCCGCAATTCCCATGGTGGTTCCCCGCTCATCTTTCGGCGTAATTTCAAGCAAAACTGATTGGTAGGAAGGAAATAGGACCCCTACCGCAAAAGCTTCCATTACCCGACCAATCATCATAAACCAAAAGCCATCCTCACCAAGCTGAATTGGAGTGAAAACAATCATCAAGGTTCCAACGTCAAATAAGGCTAAGGCTAAAATAAACATCCGCTTAAAACTAAGATTGTTCAATAACCATGGTGAAATTGGCATGCTAACACACATGACCAACATAAAACCAGTCGTCAACCATTGAACCGTATCCGCTAAGATTCCGAAGCTTCGCATGAGCGTAGGATATGCCGTTGATAGCGATGATTGACTGATTGACATTGTAAATGTACCGACTAATAACGTAAAAATAAACCAAAAACGACTATAGGTTTTGCCATCTTGATCAACTGAAGTCTCCATTCTCTCATCTCCTAGTTTAGAATTATTCTCAACAGTGATTATTATAAGTTTTCAAACCCGAAATGTAAATGCTATAATAGCAGTAAGAACCTGATTATAAAGAGGGGAGATACAATGGCACAGGATGAATACCTACATGCGCTTGAAATTTTACGGAGCCACAAAGTTCGGCTAACACCACAACGCAAAACCATTCTAAGTTACCTTATTAATCATCATACTCACCCGAGTGTCGAAATGATTTATGATGATTTAAAGCAACATGATGATTCAATCAGCATTGCGACTGTTTATAACACTATTCGACTGTTGGTTGATTACCATCTAGTAATTGAGCTTAAAAATGGTGATGGTTCCACCCATTACGACTACTTCGGTCAGCCGCATTACCATGTTGTCTGTGATAATTGCGGCAAGATCACCGATGTCTTTACCGATGAATTTGCTGGTCTGAGTTCTCGTCTGGATGAAATCACCCGGCAACAAACCCATTATCTAGTAACGCGAAATGATATTGAAGTTCATGGGCTGTGTCCAGATTGCCAAGCCAAACTGGGCCTGTTAGCTAAAAACTGAGAAATTAATTTTACGTTTTCGGAATGGAGGAAATATTTTGATTACTAACGAACAACGCGCCCACGAAATTGCTATTGCTTTAATGGCCAAAAACACCGATCCTAATAATCCGATCGCCGCTTATCACGATTACATTAATTATCTCCTACCAATCTTAAAAGAGTTTGACAAGGACTTTCCAATGGGAATTAAGGAACACTTGGGCGAATCAGATTCTAAAAATTAATTTGGCTTTTTTTGTTATCAATCCATAAATTTTTTAAACAAAAAAACCGCTTTTTGGCGGATCTTTTTGTGCCTTCCATTCTAAAAAAGTGTTATATTTAAACTGTAGAGTCGAAGGGGTTTTATACCTAACTTTAGATTTATTTTAATGAGGAAAACGCAAATTATTTGTTGATGAACCTTGTCAAAACTTATTTAGCGTATTAAACTGTGGAATGATTTATTGGTTTATCGATAATTTTTTTGTTTATCATTCGCATTCGGCACATTTAGGAAGGAAGATAATAATGGACGAAGGCATGAACTCGCCAAAAACGCGGATTGCAATTGAAGAAGCTTTTCTAAGCCTTTTAGCTGAAAACCCCTTCGAAGATATCACGATGAACGATATTCTCGAAGCCACCGGCGAAACTCAAGAAAGAGTGGATTCTATTTATCCAACTAAACGTTCCATCATCATAGGCTTTCTTGATCGTTTATCCGATACAGTCAGCACAAAGATTATTTCCAATCTCGATGATGCATTGATCAATGAGAATAACTTAAAACGTATTTTGGATTTTTATGAACCATATCGGACGGAGCTTCTCTCAATCGAAGGCGCAGGTTTATCAGATATTCTTTTTGATCACGCTTTAATGTTGACTGAAGATTTATTGGCACATACTTCAGCAGCCGAAGTTGATACGGTCAAATATCGCTACATCACTGGTGGAATTTTCTCAACCTTTATGGGGTGGTTAACCGATGAACACCACTCCGATACTCAAACCTTTGCTAAGCAACAAATTAAGTTTATTGCTAACGATTTAAAACTTGACATGTAAAATCTCTTTATTCTTGAAAAAGGTGGGAAGAAACTCAAATTTCTTCCCACCTTTTTCATATCTTAGAATATTAGTTACTCGGAAAATATGATTAAAAACTAAAAAGGTTCAAAATGGAACTTTCCACTCTGAACCTTTTTAGTTTTATTGAATTTCAATCCGATTGTCAGTTTTATCTTCAGCGGCTAACTTTGGCAAGGTAACCATTAAGACTCCCGCATCATACTTGGCACTAATTTGCTTTTGATCAACCTCTGGCAACCGGTATTGCCGACTAAATTGGCCATACCGCCGTTCTGAATGAAGTAAGTTGCCCTGATCATCCTTCACATCCGAATTGGCTTCTCGATGACCAGTAACCGTTAGGATATTTTGGTCATAGTTCAAATGAAGATCCTTTTTGTTGAAGCCTGGCATATCAATCTTAACTTCATAGGCGTGATCGCTTTCGCTAATGTCCGTCTTCATCGTCCCATTAGTAACTACGTCTGGATAGAAATTATCATCAAACCAATTTAGCATGCTATCCATCAAGTTATCCCGTCTTTGTAATCCATTCATCATATTCAGACTCCCTTTCTTTCCTTATTGATCTTTACACTTACTATTATCGCCAAAGGTCAATATTAGTCAAATGTTTTGTTTGACTAATATTGACCTTAAGCTGGCGTTTTAATTACCATAATCAACAATATTCATTGATTATAGGATATTATATAAAAATTAATTTTATTAAAGATCAAAAATTAAGGATGATTTTTCAATAAATATGAAAAACAAATCATAGTTATCTTAAAAAAAGACCTAGAACCGTAATTCTAGATCTTTCAGCAATTTTATTTAGTTAATTTTAGTACCAACCATGAGTTTGCCAGAAGGATTGGGCGGCTACCCATGAACCGTAGCGACTTGCAACATATTGGTTAGCAACAGCATCTTGGTTTGAAGCGGACAAATCACCATTTAAGTATGAAAGGCTTAATTGGTATGCCCCGTAGTATTGACCGTTTTGAGCTGAGTAGTTGCCACCAGATTCCCGTTGAACGATCCAGGCCTTTGCAGCAGCTTCACTACTTGAAGTAGTCGTTGCAGTTGAAGCCGTGTTAGTAGTAGTACTTGCTGAATTAATAGCGTTGTTGTTTGCAGTTGTAGTGTTTTGAGCTTGTGGTTGCGCTTGGTTAGCCGCACTTGTAGTTGAAGCGTTAGCACTTGAAGTGGCAGCAGAGTTTTGTGCTGAAGCTGATGGTAATGAAGCTACTTGCTGTGCAGTCGCTAACGTAACTTCTCCATCATCCTTAATTACTAATTTTTGGCCAACGTAAATTAAGTTTTTGTTGGCAATGTTGTTGTTTTGAGCTAAGGTATCAACAAAGGTTAAGTCATGGCCAAACTTTGCTGAAATACCAGAAAGCGTGTCGCCAGCTTGAACCGTGTAAATTGAGTCTGCGCTAGCCGTCGTTGCTGAAGTGATCGTCCCTAAGGCCACGGCCCCAGCAACTGCTGCAGTAACTTGTAATGCTTTCTTGTTAAATTTCATAGTATTTAAAACATCCTTTTCTTTTGTTTTGCTTAACTTAATCAACGATATTTACTATACATTCATTGAATTACGTCGCAATTACTGAAAATTTTCAAAATCCGTTGATTCTGTAATAAGCTGTAAAATAACTTTAGAAAGGACGATTTTTCATTTGGCTCAAAAGCGCATGCCGACATGTTTTACTTTCTCTTCATTTTAGAAGGAATGTCTTCCATATAAATTATAATTTTCTGTAACAATTCCTAAGAAAAAAAGCTGATTTTTTTGATTTTAATCTCTAAAAAAGCTAAATTATCGATTTTTCGACCCTCGTTTTAACTTTCCTGTAACATTAATTTGACTTTAAAAGGAGTTTTTAGAAGCCTTGTTCCGGTTAAGATTGAGCACAACTAAAAAGCTAGCAAGCGTTAATTCGTCAACTGAACCTAATTTCTACTATTACTAGTAATCCCGTTCCATCGCCATTGCACTTGGCCACCCTTCCAGTGACTTTCGCTGATCTTGCGCCTGCAGTAATTTCCGCTCCTCATCAGTTAATGCAAAATCAAATAAGTCAATATTTTCCTTTACATATTTAAGGTACGCGATTTGCTAGTTCGTAACATTTAACAAAAAAAGCCTAACAAGGTTAGAC
>DHKFI23501__coassemble_566_pt1 | contig 53118 bp, 53 predicted proteins | sample DHKFI23501__metabat2_high_PE_018 | metagenome-assembled genome bin DHKFI23501 | reverse complement strand
GCAAGTTGTAATGTCACAAAAAACAAAAGGATTATTTTTAATATACGAGGAGGAAGTTAGATGCCAGTAATCGAATTAAACCAAATCAGTAAGTTCTATGGTGAGGGCGTTGGCCGGGTTCAAGCCCTAAAGAAGATTAACTTCCAAGCATCAGCAGGAGAATTAAACTTGGTAATCGGCCCTTCTGGTTCAGGAAAGAGTACCTTTCTAACCATCACTGGGGGGTTGCAATCCCCTAGTGAAGGACGGGTTTTGATCAATGGAAAGGATACAACCAAGTTGTCAAATAAGGAACGCGACCGGATGCGGCTTGAAGAGATTGGATTTGTTTTACAATCATATAACTTGCTTCCCTACTTAACGGTTCAACAACAATTTGAACTTGTTGACCGGGTAAAGAAGCAGGGAAATCTGTCCCAAGCAGAACTTCAACACTTATTAGAAGAACTTGGGATTAGTCAACTCGTCCATAAGTATCCAGATCAACTCTCAGGCGGTCAGAATCAACGGGTGGCAATTGCTCGGGCCTTATACGCTAACCCACCAATTATCTTAGCTGACGAACCAACGGCGGCTTTAGATAGTGAACGAGTAAAAATTGTTGGCCAGTTATTTAAAAATTTAGCGACCGAACGGCAAAAAGCCGTGGTAGTGGTAACTCATGATCAACGGTTAATGCCTTTTGCTGACCGGGTTACTAAAATTGAAGATGGCCAATTAATTCAGGTTAAATGATGTGGGCTTTTCGACTTGAGTTTCTGAGTAACATGCGGAGATAAAAAAGGGTGGGAAGAAATCTGAGTTTCTTCTCGCCCTTTCTTGACAATTAATGTTTAAAAATCCGCTAGCTGGTCCTTAAGTCGGAGATTGAGTATAATTTAGGCAACTAATCAACATTAAAACGGAGGCGACGAGATGGCGTTATTGGAGTTAACGGATATTCATAAGTCTTATTATCTGGGGAAAGAAGAATTCCCGGTTTTAAAAGGAATTGACTTGCAATTTGAACGCGGAGAATTTGTGTCCATTCTCGGTGAGTCCGGGGGTGGGAAAACGACCCTCATGAATATTATTGGGGGACTTGACCGTGAGTTTAAGGGAACAGTTAAGGTCGAAGGTCGGGTTCTCGATCACCAAAAAGAGAAGCAATTAGATGAATACCGGCGAGCAATGGTTGGTTACATTTACCAATCATATAATTTAATTCCTCACTTAACAGTATTGGACAACGTGATGGTTTCGCTGGAAATGACCACTTTAAGTCCAGCTGAGAAGAAACAACGGGCGATACAATTACTAACCGAAGTCGGCCTTAGTGATCATATTAAAAAACATCCCCGCCAGTTATCAGGGGGCCAAAAACAACGGGTAGCGATTGCTCGGGCACTAGCTGCCGACCCGCAAATTATCATTGCTGACGAACCGACGGGAGCCCTTGATGCGCAAAATACCCAAGAAGTTTTGGAAATCTTGGATCGGATCGCCCAAGATGGGAAGTTGGTGATTGCGGTTACCCACTCAAACGAGGTTGCTAATCACGGAACCCGGATTGTTCGTTTGGCAGATGGAAAGATCGAAGCCGACGAACAACTACGGCCAACTTACCCTGTTCAAGAGGTGGAAAGATTAACCCCCCGGCCATTACCTGCAATTTCAAGTTATCGGACGGCCTTTAAGCACTTGATGTACAACTTCTGGCGCAATTCGTTGATCATGTTGGGGGTTGGGATCGGGCTTTTTGCAGTGATCCTTTTTAGCGGAATTGGGAATGGGGTCAATGGCTATCTCCAAAACCAAATCAATAGGGTTGCTAATCCAGAAGTAATCTCCGTCCTTAAGAATCAAACCGGAAAGAAGATGACCAACGAGCAGTTGCAATCATCAATTCAAAATATTGCCGCTAATTTGCAAGGTTCAACGATCAAGGCTAGTGAAGTTCACCGGATTGAACGATTAAAGGGGGTTAAAAAGGTTGAAGCTGGGTATATTATTCCAGCTTACCGGTTAACCAACCAAGCCAAAGAACAAAGTGGTACGATGATGCAAACCTGGTCCTTAGCTGAGAAAAAAGATCTCCTAAAGGTTGGTCATACGCCAAAAAAAGGGGAGCTAGTCCTAAAAAAACAAGATGCAATTGAACTTTTTGGTAACCACCCAATGAAATCATTTGTTGGTAAGACCGTAAAAATGGAATTTCAATGGGTTAATACCCAAAAACAACCAGTGGTAATTAACCTTGATCTAAAGGTTGCTGGGATTACTGATGGAACGAGTGGGGCAACGGTAATTAATGCTCCAACTGTTCGCCAAGCTTTAAAGCAAGCAAAGGCAACGTCCTCACCAAACTCACTAGCAGTTAAGGTTAAGTCGCTTGACCAAGTAAACCATGTTGCTAGCCAGATTAATAACTTAAAGACGAATGGTAAACGGGTCGTCGGGGCAATTACTATCGGTTCGGTTCTTAAGCGGGTCAATACCTACGTTAAACTAGCGGCCAACGTTTTAGCAGCGATTGCCGGAATCTCGCTATTGGTTTCTGCCTTGATGATTATCGTAACGATGTACATGTCAGTATCGGAACGAACGAAGGAAATCGGGATCTTGCGGGCCTTAGGCGAGCGGAAGAAAGATATTCGCCGCCTCTTTACTGCTGAATCGTTATTAATCGGCCTTTTTGGAGCAGTTTTTGCCTTGGTTATTTCCTTATTGGTAGCTTGGGGCCTAAACGCTTCTTTGGCACACTTGATAAAATATCAAATCGTCCAGATTACTGTTGGGAACGCAATTTTTGCCTTTTTGGCAGCGATCATTATTTCTTTCCTTGCCGCAGTCCTACCAGCCCGTCGCGCAGCAAAATTAAACCCAATTGATGCTCTTGCGGAGGACTAGTCATTTTTAAGAAAACGGTTTAGGATAGGATAAACGGTTAGTTAAATTAAAAAATGTGCTAAGATAGAAGCGTTAAAAAAGGGGTGTTATATATGGGAAATAGAGATCGACGAAAATTGATTAAGCAATTAATTGCAGATTTTAAAATTAGTACGCAAGAAGAATTGTTACAACGTCTAAAAGATGCCGGGGAAGAAGCAACCCAAGCAACGATTTCGCGGGATTTGCATTCACTCAACGTCGCAAAAGTAAATGATGAAAATGGGCATTCATACTATATCCAAGTTGAAAATGCCGCATCTAAAATTAATCAGCGGATGTATGAGATGATTCGAAATACGGTTGAATCAATTACCACGGTTCAATTTATAAATGTTATTAAGACAACCCCGAACTCAAATTACGCCACAATTTTAGCAGGACTATTTGATGATAGTCAGATGCCTGAAGTTACGGGAACGCTAGCGGGAAATGATACCTTTATTACGATTAGTCGGACTCCAGAAGAAGCAAAAAAGATTAACCAATTAGTGCAAAAGTACATGGAACACTAGCAGATACGATAAAAGCGGGAGGCTGAGAAGAAACTTATGTTTCTTCCCAGCCTCCCGCTTTTGTTACCGGCCCAAACCGGAATTTTCGACAGCATCCGCAATGAGGGACATAATTTGAGGGCTAGTTAATTGATAAACCATATTTTTACCATGACGACTAGCTGAAACTAGTTTTTTTTGCTTTAGTAGCTTTAATTGATGAGAAACGGCGGATTGTTCCCATTCTAGCGAAGCACTAATTTCTGAAACGGTCATCCGATTTTGCATTAGCAGATAAAGTAATTGTAGTCGTTTGGGATGGCCAAGAACTTTAAACAGGGAACTAACTCGTTGGAGCTCTTCTTGGCGAAGTGATTGATAATTCACCCGGGACTACCTCCCTTTAAAGAAATTTGTTAAAAAATGAAGTGGCTACACAAGGGAAGCTACTTCATTTTTAGTTTACTTTAGAATGATAGTTTTTGACCAACGTAAATGGTATAAGGTTGGCTAATATTGTTTTGCAAAGCTAATTGTTGCCAGTTGACGCCCAACTTTGTCGCAATGCCATAAAGCGTGTCACCACTAGTAACGGTGTAGGCACCGGAAGCAGTGGTGCTAGTCTTGGTAGTAACATTTGAAGTAGTTGTACCACTAAGCTTTAAAGTTTGACCAACATAAATCATATTTGGATTTGAAATTCCATTTACCTTTGCTAAGGCTTCATAGGAAGTACCGTGAGCACTAGCAATGCCAGAGAGGGTATCGCCACTTTTGACAGTGTAGGTACCTTGAGTAGTAGTAGTTGCTTTTGTAGTAGTGCTAGTTTTGGCGGTTGAAGAAGAACTATTAGCGAGCTTTAAAGTCTGACCAACGTAGATTAAGTTTGGGTTGGTTAAGTTGTTCAAAGTTGCTAGTTTTTCATAAGTCGTGTTGTGACTTGTAGCAATGCTTGATAAGGTGTCACCGGACTTAACCGTGTAAGTGGAAACGCTAGTTGAAGTTGTATTTGAACTTGTCTTAGCTGTAGTTGAATTAGTAGTTGCCTTAACCTTGAGAACTTGGCCAACATAAATTAAGTTTGGATTAGTAAGTTGGTTTAGTTTAGTTAGGGTTGAGGTAGTTGTGCTAAATTGGTTTGCGATACCAGAAAGGGTATCCCCCGACTTAACCGTATAAGTAGTTGCATTGGTTGAACTAGTACTTTGACTAGTTTGACCAGAGGAAACATTAGTAGAAGCACTAGCTTGACGAACTAATAACCGTTGACCAACGTAAATTAGGTTTGGATTAGCCAGGTGGTTCAATTGGGTTAAGGTTTGAACGGTGGTACTGTGATTACTTGCAATCCCAGAAAGGGTATCCCCCGACTTAACCGTGTAGTAGTTAGTCCCCCCGGTTGAAGTTGAGGTTCCGTTGCCTCGATCACTAGTGTTATATGAGGTTCCATTACTAGTGCTGTTGTTCTTAGTGTTAACGGCGGTTGTACCAGAAAGGGCAATCGTATCTAAGCGATCAAGACCGTAAGTTTGAACCAACTTGATTAAAGAACTTGCATAGCTAGGATCAGTAGCATAGCCATCGGCACTAAGTTTATGAGCAACGCTTGTATAGTTAGTATCTCCAAGTAAGTTGCTGTAACGACTATTTTCGTTTAAGAATGCACCGTGATCTTCAACGGATTCGTTGTTGCTAGCATAGGAACGGAAGTTGTCGTATACATAAACGCTTCGACCATTGTAAACTTCGCGTGTTTGCAAACGAATTGAATTACCGTTGTAACTCCCCTTGATCCCAAATAAGTTGTGAGCAGCAGTTGAAAGATAAGAATTTCCCCAACCACTTTCGAGAATAGCTTGGGCAACTGTAATGGAAGGTAATACCTTGTACGTTTGCCAACCATTGATTGCCCCTTGAGCGACACTTTCAATGAAGGCTTGGCTATGTGCGTTGGTAGAGAAAGTGATTGAATTTAGATCAACACTAGCTGAGGAATTGGCCGCTGACGAAGAAGTAGCGACTTTTGATTCAGCCACGTTAGCACTAGTAGCAACTTTTGAATCTGTAACTGCGGCTAAGTTTAGTGTTGTGGTTTCGCTAGTAGCGGCACTATTTTCACTTACCTGTGAGCTAGCGCTAGTTGCTGACGAAGTAGCTGATGAGGCACTGGAAGTAACTGCACTAGCGGTAGAAGTGCTTTGGCTAGCGCTTGAAGCCGCACTAGTAGTGGCGCTACTGTCACTGCCATTGGCGCTCGTTGTTTGGACTGCACTATTTGGATTAGCTGTTTGGTCATCGGCGTGAGCAACAGCTCCGGTTGCTGTTAACAAAGTTAAAGCACAAACGCTAGTAAATACCCACTTGCGACCGCTTTTATACATCTTATAGTGCAGATTAGTAGTTTCGTATTGAGTGTTTTTCATATTATAGGGTCCCCTCTGAACAAGTCCTTACTCAATTAATGATCATTCGAAAAAATAATATGTCTTTTAAAAGTTTAAGAAAATTATAAGGATTCAGCACCTTCAAACTAGCATGATTTTTTAAGAAAATCAACGAATTTTGCTAGTCTTTTTTTACGAAAACGACAAGATACTATGAATTGTAAATTAAAAGAAGGAAAATGATTAATAACAATAAAAATGTTGGGCAAAATCAAGCTAGTGCAAGGAGCTAATTAACTTTTAAGAAAATTAGCTCCTTGGGGCATATTAAAAATGGACCGTTAACTCTGTAACTTATTTGGTTTTTAACGATTGCTCTAGCAATGAAGTTTTGAGATTGGTATACTGATGGTTAGTTGAAAATGACAACGCAAACATTGGGTTGTTAGCAGGTTTTCTTAATAATTTTTGTAAGTGGAGTAATAAAGATGGTAGCGAAGTTAAAAGACGTAGCTGAATTGGCTGGGGTATCAGTTACAACAGTTTCCCGGGTGATTAATAATTATGGTTCCTTAAGTAAAAAGACTATCTATAAGGTTCACCAAGCGATGCGAGAATTAAATTATCAGCCAAACGCATTAGCTCGGGCGATGCAGGGGAAGCCATCAAACTTTATTGGTTTGATTTTTCCAAACTTAACGAATCCTTTTTATGCAGAATTAGTTAATGACCTTGAATCACGGCTGTTTGCAAAGGGGTATAAGACAATCATTGCTTCTGCTGCCGAAAATGAACAAATTGAACATGAGTACTTAGGAATGCTGATGGCTAACCAAGTTGACGGGATTATTTCGGGATCGCATAACCTAGGAATCGCAGAATATAAGCAGGTTGGGGCACCGATTGTTTCCTTTGACCGTTATTTAGCTGACGGAATCCCAATTGTTACTTCGGATAGTTATACTGGTGGCCGACTAGCAGCTGACTACCTTGTTAATTGGGGATGTCAAAACTTAGCAGTATTAATTGATGAGGATACCTCTTCTTCACCAACGATTAATCGGGTACAAGGGGTGGTCGATTACATGAACGAACACGACTTTGAATACACCCCGTTGGATGTCAACGAAATTCAAATTGAAGATGTCTTCCCTGGCGATTTTGATGGGGTTTTAGCACCGGATGATGAATTTGCCTTACAAATTAAGAGTCTTGCTGAGCAAGCTGGCAAGACCTTTGGTAAAGATTTTATTGTGACTGGTTACAACGGCTCTCGCCTTGTCCAAAAGATTGCGCCGGAATTGCCAACGGTGGTTCGGCCAGTCGATGATTTAGCCGAAGAGCTGATTGATACCTTATTAAAGCGGATTGCAGATCCATCGAAGCCGCTTCCATCAAAGGAATTACCGGTGATTTTTAAAAAATAGTTATATACATTAAAGCCGAGGAGAAACAGGCTTGTTTCTTCCCGGCTTTAATGAACTTTAGGCTTATTTTTGTGAAGCCATAAACTTCCGTAATAAACCAGCTTCTTCTTCAGTTGCTTCACTAGCTTGTGACTTGATGTCATGAACCCGTTCAACTGAGATTTGACTCCCAAATGCCACTTGATTGTCGATCATGTCATGGTCCTTTTCAAAGTTAATGATTTCCATTGAAAGGTTATTTGATTCGTCCATTGTAAATCCTCCAGTATGGTGTAAATTAGTAACTCGTTATATTTTACCCCATTGCAGAAGGCATTTTCAAAAAAATTAACCAAATGTGGTACAATTTAGTGATGATAACGAAAAAAGATTGATAATGCTAAAAGGATGGTTAGAAGAATGACATGGAATTGGTTAGGCTGGCTTCTTTGGTTAGGGGCATTAGTCTACTTGTGCTGGGTAATCCACTATATTCGGGTTCACCAACTAATGTTAATCGCAAAAACTGGAAATCGCGTTAATAAAACCTTGATGGCTAAATATATTGGCTTCTTAATCATTGCCTTGATTTGGGTTGGTGGGATGTATTATATGACCTTTAATCGCAAGGTTGACTATACAGATCAAACGGTAGTAAAAGTTAAGACTAATTATGCCCCATTACAGTTGATGGCTTCAGGAAATGACTACTATTACGTCTTAGGAAATCGGAGTGAGGGTAGTCGGCATCACCTTGCATCATACACTTATTCAACGGCAACCCGCCGGAATACAGTTAGTTCACGCTATGCAACAGTTGTGACTGGAGATAGCTTAATTCCAAACGATGCCCGTCAATATCCATGGAATCAGAAACAATTAACAACGGAAGATAATAATTCTAGTCATGCCTTTGTTGCTGAAATGGATGTGACCTACCGGAATACGATGATTAACGGGATTGGTCTTCGTGCAAATCGGCCGGCTAGCCAATATAATTTAATCCGAATTCCAGCAACAAACCTTTTAAAGGAACAATAATAACTAGCCATGCGAAAATTGCATGATATAATTGTAAAGAATGCCACGGTTGTGTGATAACAACCACGGAAGAAATTACTTTTAATGAAGGAGATAAAACGATGATTCAAACGATTGACTTGAAAAAAGGTATGGTTTTTGAACGTGATGGTAAGTTGCTTCGGGTTTTGCAAATTAACCACCACAAGCCAGGTAAGGGGAACACTTTGATGCAAATGGACATCCAAGATCTCCGTTCTGGTTCAATTGTTCACACGACGATGCGGCCATCTGAAAAGGTTGAACAAGTTAATGTTGACAAGCGGAATGCTCAATACCTTTACGACGAAGGTAACACGTCCGTCTTCATGGACCTTGAAACCTACGAACAATACGAAATTGACCAAGCCCAAATTACTAACGAAAAGAAGTACTTGGTTGAAAACATGGAAGTTTTGATGGAATTCGTTGGCAGTGAATTAGTTGGGATTGAATTACCAGCTACGGTTACCCTTGAAGTTGTGGACACCCAACCTGAAATCAAGGGGGCTACCATTGATGGTGGTGGGAAGCCAGCTACCTTGAACACGGGCTTGGTTGTTAACGTGCCATCCTTCATTAAGAACGGGGACAAGATCATTGTTAACACCGCTGATGGTGCTTACAAGTCGCGGGCTTAATATTAGGTTGAGAAAAAATCTTTCTCATTTTTAGATAAAAAACGCAAACTTTAAATTTGGCAGTTAAGGCTCAAATTAAGTTTGCGTTTTTTATAATTTCAAATTATAAGCTTAAATATCGTAAATCCCAACTTTATCAGCAATAACAATCCGGCCAGCAAAACCTTCTCCACTAGGAGTTGTGAGGCCAAGCTTTGTGTATGCTAAAGTAACGGTTGAAGCGGCTTTAACAGCGACGCCCATCGCTTCTCCAGTATCAGTATTTAAACCGGAAGGGATATCAACTGCAACGACTGGAGCAGGGGCTTGGTTAACGGCTTCGATAACTTCGCGGTAGTGCCCCGTAACTTCGCGGTCAATTCCAATCCCAAAGATTGCATCGACAATTAAAGTTGCATCTTTGAGAGCTGCTAAATCAGTAGTTGCCGGAATTTGATAGTAAGCACAGGTGTGTTGTTGAACCCGGTTTTCTTCAGATGCTTGGGCCGGTGGCATTACAAATAGGAGTTTGACTGGGGTGCCGGCTAAGTGAAGGAGCCGAGCAACGGCTAAGCCATCGCCACCGTTATTTCCGTTACCGACAACAACGACGACTTGATGGCGTTTTTCCTTTGGTAAGGCTAAAATATGATCAGCGATTGCTAATGCTGCCCGTTCCATTAATACTAGCGCCGGAATTCCAACTTCATTAATGGTATGGTGATCAAGGGCGCGCATTTCTTTTGCGGTTACAACTTTTGTCATCAGTTTCATCCCTTCCTTGATGTTGGTACCCTTATCTTACCACGAAATAAAGCGGTTGCAGTTATAGAAATTGAGGTTAATTTAAATTGAGTAAGAAAAATCAGTATGACGTTTTAAAATTTTACGGTTTACCAGTTGAAATGGATAATTCTGGCAAATATCGAATCAAACTTGACCATGATGGATTCGCTAAAATTCATACTTGGCGAATTGGAAAGCATACGAAGGGCAAATTTACTCATCCGGGTCAATTAATGCTTACTGAGAATAACTTAACGGTTTTAATTCTCAAGGCTGAACCAATGGCTTTTAAAGATCGCCACAGTGAAACCCCAATGCAAAGGTTCTTAACCGTTGAGGTTACCCCTGATACTTTAAAGCAAGGACAGTCTTTAATGGAGGAATAATTTGAAAACATTAGTCGTGATCGGCCATCCTAAATTAGCCGATTCAGAAACCCAACCCTTTTTAAAACAAGTTGGTAAAAACTGGGCAACTTTTCATGAACTTGAAGCACCATTTGATGTTACTACTGAACGGCAATTAATTTGGCAAGCCGAGCGGGTAATATTGCAGTTTCCGTTTTATTGGTACAGTGTTCCAGCAATTATGAAGCAATGGCTAGATGAAGTTTTTGACGATGAATTGCTAGGTCCCCACCATGACCGGTTAACTAATAAAGAACTTGGGGTTGTAGTTAGCTTAGGAAGGCCAATTAGCGAGTTTCAAAGCGGCCAGAAACAGGCTTTTACAATTGATGAGTACCTCCGGCCATTACAAGGGCTGGCTTTAGCAACGAAGATGAAATGGCTCTCGCCGCTGGTAGTTAGTCAATTTGTTTACCAGAGCGATTTGGCTCAGCAACAACTAGCGATTTCTTATCAACAATACTTAGACCTACCTCAGCCAATTCATTTCAAAGACCGGGTAGCTTGGTTAGCTGAGCGATTAGAAGCAATGCAAGCTAACACCCAAGATGAAGTGGCTCGACAAGAATTGCAACAACTAGCGTCACTGCTGCTGATGAAACAGGACCAATTAGAGGACTTAAATGATAACTTACGATTGGTTCGGGAAACGGAAGGTTTTTGAGAATGGACGAGTGGACAGATAAAACTCTAAAAGACTTAGAGCAACGTTTGCCAAATTACCTTAATCAAGCAACTCTAGGTGAATTAAGGCGGCTGTTGGTGGAACAAACTAAAAGAATCGATCGGGCAGAAGGTGAGCTCGACGGTCGGGCGTGGAGTAAACAAAATTGGTAAAAAGCGAACGATTGTTGTGCTCTGAAAGATAAAAGTCCCTTTATAATTGGTAATTAACGAAAAAATTTAAATAAAGTTCCAATTTTTCTTTACAAAGTTAAGCGAATATTATAAGATAGCTTCTGTAATTTTGTTCGTGAAAACGGAAAGGGAGAAAGATTGTGACTTGGCTTAATCGCTATTTTGAATTAGACAAACTTAGTACAACCGTTAGGAGAGAAATTTTAGCGGGGATAACGACTTTCATTTCAATGTCGTATATTCTTTTTGTAAATCCGAACGTTCTTGGGGCAGCTAAGATGAATGCTGGGGCGGTCTTTACAGCAACAGCTCTGGCAAGTGCTTTAGGGTGTTTTTTGATGGGCTTTTTGGCCCGTTATCCAATCGCAACGGCGCCAGCGCTCGGGATTAATGCCTTTTTCTCTTACTCAGTTGTCATTGGAATGGGAGTTAACTGGCAAACGGCCTTAGCGGGGGTATTTGTTGCCTCCTTGATCTTCCTTTTGATCACGGTTTTTAAGTTGCGGGAAATGATTATTAATGCCATTCCAAGTGATTTAAAGTATGCTATTTCGAGTGGGATTGGTTTGTTTATTGCTTTTCTGGGGCTTCACCAAGGGGGCTTGGTTGTTGCTAATAAGTCTACGGTGGTTGGCTTAGGTTCCTTTACGACGCCAACGACTTGGTTAACTATTTTTGGGTTGATTATTACGGCAATTTTAATGATCCGGAAGGTTCCGGGAGCGATCTTCATTGGGATGTTTTTAACCTCAATTTTGGGACTGGTGACTGGGCTAATTAAAATGCCAGCGCACTTAGTTTCCGGAGCGCCAAGTCTGGCCCCAACATTTGGGGTTGCTGTTAAGCACGTCGGGGCAATTAGTACCCCTCAAATGTGGGTTGTGGTCTTAACCTTCCTATTAGTAACCTTCTTTGATACGGCGGGGACCTTGGTTGGACTTGCCCAACAAGCTGGTTTTATGAAGAACAACCAAATGCCACGGGTCGGCAAGGCTTTAATGTCAGATTCTACGGCGATGTTAGCTGGTTCATTACTCGGAACTTCACCAGTGGGAGCTTATGTTGAATCATCTGCTGGGATCGCAGTTGGTGGTCGTTCGGGATTAACCGCTATTGTGACCGGAGTTTGTTTCTTAATTGGAATGTTATTCTCGCCATTGTTAACGGTGGTAACGGACCAAGTAACAGCACCAGCTTTGATCATCGTTGGGGTTTTGATGGCTCAATCGCTTAAGTATGTTGATTGGGGACATTTGGAAGTTGCCATTCCTTCATTCTTAATTGTTTTAGGAATGCCTTTAACCTACAGTATTTCAGATGGGATGGCGCTTGGGTTAATTACCTACCCAATTTGCATGATTGCAGCAAAGCGGGGGCGGGAAGTTCACCCGATTATGTATGGTCTCTTCTTTATCTTCATTATCTTTATGTGGGTATTGACGGTCGGCTAATTATTAATAAAGTTAGAAAGAGTGCAGTGAGCCGGAGGTTTGCGAGCACTCTTTTTTAATTTTAGTGCTTCTTCGTTATAATAGAACTTAGACAAAAAATTAACGGAGGGATTGAAATGGCAGTTAATTTAGAAGCTGTACGTCAAGATCTGTATGAAGCAGTAAATGGTGATTGGGTGGCCCAAGCCAAAATCCCAGCGGATAAACCGGCAACTGGGGGTTTTAATGATTTAGTTGATGAAATCGAAGAAACCTTAATGGCCGATTTAGACCAAATGGAAAAAGAAGCGCCTACGGATCCTAAGTTGGCGGAGGCCGTTAAACTCTATACTTTGACAAAGGACTTTGACCGACGGGAAAAGGAAGGAACGGTTCCTTTGAAAGCTCGCTTAGCGGAACTTGAAAAACTACAAAGTTATCAAGATGTACAGGAACACCTTGTTAATTGGGCGCTTGAAGGTGATGCCTCACCAGTTAGTTTTGATGTTGATGCTGATATGAAAAACGCAACGGTTAATGCCTTATTTGCAGGAGCGCCAGGACTAATTTTGCCAGATAAGACTTACTATGCTAAGGATAATCCGCAAGGCCCACAACTCTTGGCTTTATGGAAACAAATGGTTTTAAAGTTGTTGGTAAAGCTTGATTACCAAGAGGCAAGTGCTAAAGACTTAATTGAAAAAGCGGTCGCCTTTGATGCTTTAATTGTTCCCCATGTTAAGAGTAGTGAAGAAGCAGCGGACTACAGTAAGATGTACAATCCCCAAAGCTTTGATGAATTTGTAGCCCATACGGATCAGCTCGATTTTAGCCAAGTAATTACAAGTTTAGTGGCAACTAAACCAAGTCAAATCATTGTGACTGAACCAGCCTATTACGAAGCCTTAAATGACATTTTAAAGGGTCACTTTACTGAATTTAAGGCTTGGCTTTTAGTTAACCGAGTAACGGGGGAAGCTGGACTCTTAAGTGATGACTTCCGGATCCTTGCCGGTGAATACGGTCGGGCGCTTTCTGGAAAGAAGGAAGCGCCAAACCAACAAAAGTATGCTTACCGCCTTATTAACGGAATGTTTAACCAAGTCGTCGGTGCCTACTATGCTCGCAAATATTTCGGTGCCGATGCTAAGGCTGACGTTGAACACATGGTTCGCCAAATGATTAGCGTTTACGAAGAACGGTTAAAGAAGAACGATTGGCTAAGCCCGGAGACTCGTGAAAAAGCCATTACGAAGCTTGAACATTTAGGGGTTCAAGTGGGTTATCCAGATAAGATCCCAGCGGTTTACGATCATCTTAAGGTTGATCCAACTAAGTCTTTATTGGAAAACCTCGTGATTATGAGTAGGATTGTCGCTCGCAATCAATTTGCTCACTTTGGTAAGCCGGTTGATCGGATGCGGTGGGAAATGAGTCCTGCAACGGTTAACGCTTATTTCCATCCTTTTAAGAACGTTATTGTTTTCCCGGCAGCTGTTCTTCAAGCGCCATTTTATAGTTTGAAACAAAGCAGTAGTCAAAATTATGGCGGAATTGGGGCGGTAATTGCTCATGAAATTTCGCATGCTTTTGACAACAATGGTTCCTTATTTGATGAATATGGGAATTTAAATAACTGGTGGACGAAAGAGGATGCGGCTCACTTTAAGGAATTGGCTCAAGCGATGATTGATGAGTTTGATGGGTTGCCGTTTGCCGGTCAGAAAGTAAATGGGAAGCTAACCGTTTCGGAAAACATTGCTGATGCTGGCGGCTTGAGTTGTGCTCTGAGTGCGGCTAAAAAAGAAGGTGATTTTGATGCACAAGCCTTCTTTATTAATTGGGCTCGGATTTGGCGGACTAAGGCTCGGAAAGAGTACCAACAATTACTGCTCTCAATTGATGTTCATGCGCCTCAAAAATTACGGGCAAACGTCCAAGTTAAGAATTTAGCAGATTTCTATGAAGCTTTTAATATTCAATCAGATGATCCGATGTACTTGGCTCCAGAAAAACGGGTTACCATTTGGTGATCAAGATGGTTAAATTAAAAGTTAAACTTGGCGATATCACTAAGGAAAAAGTTGACGCTATCGTTAATGCGGCCAACACAACCTTGCTCGGTGGTGGTGGAGTTGATGGGGCAATTCACCGGGCGGCTGGTCCAGCATTGAATGTTGCTTGCGCTCGTTTTCACGGTTGTTCAACTGGGGAGGCGCGAATTACTCCCGGTTTTGAATTGCCAGCTCGCTATATTATTCATACGCCAGGGCCAATTTGGCAGGGTGGCAATCATGGGGAAGCAACCTTACTGGCTAATTCGTATCGGAATAGTTTGAAGTTAGCAATTGAAAATGATTGCCAAACGGTCGCTTTCCCTTCGATTAGCACGGGGGTCTATGCTTATCCCTTGGCTCAAGCAGCCCAAATTGCAGTGAAAACGATCCAAACTGTTTTAAAGCAACAGCCACAACTTGAAGTGACAATGGTTTGCTTTGATTCAAAAACCTATCAAGCTTACTTAGATGCGTTGAATGAAAAATAAAAAAGCAGAGGATTCCAAGTTATGGAACTCCTCTGCCTTTGTTTCACATGAAACATAACTATTCTAAGCCAATTGATTTGGCATAGGCGCTTTCTTGGGTAGCTACCCGTTGCCGTTCTTTTTCGTTATACCATGGTGAAATGGTAAAGGCTAAAATATCATTAATTAGGTAAATGGAACTGTTAATTGCCATTGCAAGGGTTGCAGAACCTTGGCGGAATGAAACGAACCAAAGAACTAACTGGGCAAGGCCAGAAGCTAGCCACCAGAAGTATTGGTTGTTAAAGCGCAAGAAGCAGATCACACCAGCAGTTAAACTAATTGAGAAGCTAATCGCATCAATCCATGGTCGAGGGTCATCGGTAAAACGACCGATAAGACTTCCTGATACTAGATAAACCACAATGGTTGCGAGAATTGCAATTGTCCAACTTTTAGCAGTAAAATGGCGAATCTTAGCAGCCATGTTAACGTTCCAGTTAGCAGAAAGAAGAACCGGAATGTCTAAGGTAATAACATAGGCAAGTTGTTCAAGAATACTAAGGTAATTTTTAGCGTTTAAGCCCGCAATAATAAAGCAAATTGCTGATAGGATTCCAAGCCAGCCATTAACGGACTTAGCAGCGTTAATGGCTAATACGCATAGAACCCCAAGGGTCGTACCAATAAAAGTGATTACGGTCACCCAAGTGATTGGGGCATTCACTAAGTTCATTAGTTGACAACCAAGGCTAAAGTAAAATAGATAATAGTTTTGCTTGGGCCAACCTTTTAATTGGTGGGTTAGGAAATTAATATAATTTGTCACTCGTCATCATCCTCTTTTCTCTTCTATATCTTGTGTTTTGATTTGATAATACACAAGATTTTGTGTCTAAAAGACGACGAAAACTAGTATAACAGTTTGAATTTAGAAAACAAGAAGATTTGCATTGATTAATCTAGTGATATGTTATAATCACTGCTTACTTAGATTTAATGAAAACATTTTCTTTTAAAATCAAAAAGTTTTTCAGCCAATTAATTTTCTTGGTTAGCTAATCGAATGTTAAGGATTTTAACTTGATAATTACCATCAGGAGCTGAAACGGTAACCGTTGCGCCTACTTGCTGATGACTAAGGGCATTGCCGAGTGGTGAATCAAAAGCAAGTTTGTTAGTTTGAAGATCAGCTTCTTGGCGTCCAACTAATTGGTATTCGATTTGACTATGATCGTCCAAAAATTCAATGGTTACGAAGCTACCGAGATCAACTTTACCGTCTTCTCTAGGAATGATAATTTGAGCGTATTTAAGCTGTTTATCAAGATAACGAAGCCGACTTTCCAAGTGACGTAAGTCCCGTTTAGCACTACTGTATTCTGTGTTTTCGGAAAGATCGCCTAAAGCGCGCGCGGCTTTCAAGCGAGCGATTAGGGTTGGTCGTTTTTGCTTTAGTTCTTCAATTTGGGTTTCAATCTCGTGATACCCAGTTGGAGTCATTTTTTGAAAATAAATTTCTGCCATTCTTTTCCACCTCAATTTGTTTTCACCACAATTATGGTAAGATGGAAGGCGGAAAACAAGTGGAAGGGAGAAAATTATGAGTGTCACAGTACCGGAGAATATGGAAGAAGTTGCAATGAAGATTGCGCAACATCAAGTCCGTGGTGAACAGCTAACGGTTCAGAAAGTAATTGAAGATGCAGTAAAAGAAATTCTACAAGCCTTTATGGATGAAGCTTTGGAAGGCCATTATGATGACGTTAAACTTGAGGGCCAGACATTAGTGGTTTATGACTTCATGGGTAAGGAGGAAGGCCAGGTTACGCCAGAAAAGGATTGGGTAACGGACTTTCAAGTAGATGCGGATGCAGTGATTGATCGCCTAGAGGAAGCTGTTGGAAAAATTGTGCGGGGACAATAAAATCAGTTCCTTTTGCTTGACCTTTCTTAAGGCTTTCGTTAAAATTAACTTATTATTTGTAAGTTTTTTAAATTTGAAGGAGGATTTTTCCCGATGAAGAAATGGATGAAACGCTTGGGAATTGCAGTTGCCGGGGTATTGATGGTAGTAGGCTTGGCAGCGTGTGGCAAACAAGCTAATTCCAGTCAACCACAATTGGTTAAAAAGGGAACCATCACTGTTGGGATGGAAGGAACGTATGCTCCTTACTCCTACCGGGAAAACGGAAAATTAACTGGGTTTGAAGTTGAATTAGCGCAAAAACTTGGTAAGAAGATGGGTTACAAGGTAAAGATTGTGCCAACCAAATGGGATTCATTAATTGCTGGGGTTGGTTCCAAGAAACTCGACATGGCAATTAACGATATTGCAATGACTCCTGACCGGAAGAAAGCTTATCTTTTCTCTGATCCTTACATTTACTCAAAGTCTGCTTTGATTATGAAGAAGGATAATACTTCCATTAAGTCGATTAGTGATATTAAAGACAAGAAAATTGCAGCTGGGACCGGAACGGCTAACGCTGACAATGTTAAGAAATTCAAAGGTCAAACGGTAGCATCAAGTGACTTTTCAACTTCGATGAGCCTAATTCGGCAAGGCCGAGTTGAAGCGGCGTTGAACTCTAAAGAAGCCTTTCTTTACTACCAAAAGTCGACTGGTGCAAATGACTTGAAGTATGCTGAAGTACCAACCAACAAGATTCCTGAACAATCGATTGGGATTTTGATGGGTAAGAACAACAAGGGGCTTCAAAAGAAGGTTAACAAGGCTTTGGCTGAGTTGCGGAAAGATGGAACTTTGAAGCAATTATCTGAAAAGTACTTTGATGGCGACGTTACTGAAAAGTAGTTTCGATAAGCGCTGAAATTGGGTCGTGGCAAAGGGTGACTTTTGTTGCGGCCCTTTTGCAAATTAGAAAGGAATACCTATGTGGGAAATTATTCGAAGTACCACCCCAGAAATTGTGTGGGCGGGAATTAAATATACCATTCCAATTGCGGTGATCTCATTTGCGATTGGGTTAGTGATTGCAGCGATTACAGCTTTAATTCGGATCTCAAAGCCACGAGGGAATGGTTTGGTAAAGGGCGTTTGGTACCTTGTTAAAGTAATTTTTTCTTTTTACGTTTGGCTTTTCCGGTCAACCCCGTTGTTAGTTCAATTATTCATTGTTTTCTTTGGGCTTCCAAATATTGGGATCCAATTTAATGCCTGGACGGCAGGAATTATTACCTTTTCCTTGAATACTGGGGCCTATGCTTCGGAAACGATTCGGGGGGCAATTAGTTCCCTGCCAAGTTCACAGTGGGAAGCGGCTTATTCATTAGGGATGACATATACTCAGGTGCTTTTTCTAATCATCTTTCCGCAAGCGCTACGGGTAGCTTTACCGCCGCTTTCTAACTCATTTATTGGCCTGGTTAAGGATACTTCCTTGGCTAGTTCAATTACGATCTTGGAAATGTTCATGGTTAGTCAACAGATCGCGTCACATAACTACCAACCATTATTAATGTATTCAATTGTGGCGGCAGTTTATGCGGTTTTCTGTACAATCTTAACAATCCTACAACATCTACTAGAAAAACGAGCTAACCGTTACGAGGTTGCCGAGGGGGAATAAGGAATGATTAAGTTAACGAACGTTGATAAGCAATACAAAGAACACCATGCTTTGGATAGTGTTACGGTTGAATTTCCTGAACACGAAACGACAGTTATTTTAGGACCGTCCGGAGCCGGGAAATCAACGTTATTACGGGCAATTAATCTTTTGGAACGACCTCAAACGGGAACCATGACGATTGGGGATTTAACTGTTGATTTCAGTAAGAATCTAAGTAACCACGAAGTCTTGGCTTTGCGCCGGAAGACGGCAATGGTCTTTCAAAGCTGGAATCTTTTTCCACACTTAACGATTTTACGGAACATCACTGAAGGTCCGATTCACGTTTTAAAACAAGACAAGGCGACTGCTGAAAAGCACGCCATGGAATTGCTTGAGCAAGTTGGTTTAGCCGATACGGCAAATCGGTATCCAAATCAACTTTCTGGAGGGCAACAACAACGGATTTCAATTTGTCGGGCATTAGCAATGAATCCTTACTATATCCTGTTTGATGAACCAACAAGTGCCTTAGACCCTGAGCTTGAAGCCCAAGTTCTCCGTGTGTTGCAAGACTTGGCAAAGAGCCAACACTCAATGATTGTTGTGACTCACAATATGGAATTTGCCCGGCGGGTGGCAGATAAGATCGTTTTTGTTGAAGAAGGACGAGTCGAATTTGCGGGGACGAGTGAAGCTTTCTTTAACCGGCCAACCGAACGGATTGCTACTTTCTTGGATGCAATGAAGTTTTGATTTTATAAAAAACTGAGTTATGAAGCTGCAAAGCAACATAACTCAGTTTTTTGTTTTAAAGTTTTCTTTGAACATCATAAGGCTTTGAGGCTTTATGGTCAGCGGGGAGAGCATCTTTAGTGTAAAAGATGGCGTACTCTTCGTCATTGGGTCCCTTGGCAATTACGAGGTCGTCAACATGTTTCTCTTTTTTGTAAATTTGTCCTTTCCGGACCGCTTCATCATAGTCGTGAATATTGGCAATTGAATCGCCCGGATTAAAGAAAATACGGTTATCCATCAAATCACTCCTTTCATTAAGCTTGGCAAGGAAGTTCAAGCTTTGCCTTTGCTAGAACATGGCCTTGAATTGCGTGACGGAATTCGTTGAGCCAGTAACCGTTTTGGAGTGGCAGGTTAGTGTCAAGAGCATATACGGTTAAGGTGTAATCGTGAGCTTTGTCCGGTGGTTGAGGGCCATTGTACCCAACTTGGACATCAGCTTCCCGCGGCGAGAATTTATTGGCACTGCTGTTCTTCCCCTGAATGAACTGTTGCCGTAATTTAGGATCAAAACTGGCATTTTCCGGAATGGTTTGCCATTCAACTGGCAAGTTAGCGGCTAACCAGTGGATCCAAGTAAAGCCGCAAACGGGTGTTGAATCAAAATCCACAAAAGTTAGGGCAAGCGACTTAGCGCCAGTTGGAACATCCTTAATGTGAATTGGAAAGGACCGGTTAGGAACCCCATGGTAAATATCTGTAGCTGGGGCATGTTTTGTGAAACGGTCAGGCAGATACTGGTTTTCTAATGTAACTGAAATTTCCATTTTCTCACCTCTTTCTGTTATCTTACTATCATTATAACCTATTGCGTAAACTTGACACGAAAATCATGCAGATCCGTCTTACTAAGGCCGAGAGTGGTGGTTAAGAATTCTTCTAAGCCCCCAAATTGATTATCAATCGTATTGAAAGCTTCGTTAAGATAATCAATGTTAACCCCGGCAACGTCCCGGAAATTCTGTAAGAAAAAGTCAGTGCGGCCCTCAGCTTTAATTCGTTGAACCGTTTTGTCAATGATAGCTTTTGTAGTTTGATTTGAAAGCAAGTAGTCGGTTTGAATAGTTTTCTTTGGAACGCCAAGGGTAGCTAGTAAAAGGGCAGCCGATACCCCAGTACGGTCCTTACCCGCAGTACAGTGGAAGATCAAACTTTGGTCATCGTTAAGACTAAGCGCAACTTCAAACAACTTCTTAAAAGCAGCTTGACCACTCGGGAAAGTGATCATTTCATGATAGACGTTTTTCATGTGCTGGTAGCCAACGTTGGGGTCGTAGTCGGCCTTGGGGCCATAACCAGCGAGTCCTTTTGAGGAACGGGTTTTGTCAGTATCGAAAACGGGATTAAACCAGTATTTGGTTTGATCAGGATAACGGTCGGGCTCATTTTTAACTTCGGCTGGGGAACGTAAGTCAATATCGGCTTTCAAGTTTAAGCTATGCAGAAGTTTTAAATCGTTTTGGTCTAAATCGGCTAATTTTCCGCTCCGTAATAACCGGTGCCAGCTAACGATTTTTCCATTGGTAGTTTGATAACCACCAAGATCGCGAAAATTGTAACCATTTGTAATTGGTAAAAGACGATTCGGCATTAATTTTCTCCTTTCAGCAGGGATTGAACTGCATTTGCAAAGTGTTTTCCAAGGGCAATTGAACCAACTTGGTCTGGATGAAGGCCATCGGTTGTTGAAGTTAACCAGCCATCTGTTTCGATAACTGGAAAGTTAAAGTCATGTCCCAATTGACGTAATTCTGGAACGAAGGCTTGGGCAAAGGGGATCAAGATGGCAATGTGGCCACTAAAATAATTCTTTAGTTGGGTGAAGTAGGCTCGGGCGGCTATTAAAAATTCATGTGAACTAAATTGTCGGTCGTTCACTCCTAGAGCAACGATGATCCACTCGCTAGTGGGTAAGGAGCAAGTGGTTTGAGTATCAATGTGGGTAAGCCAGTGAATCGCTGGGGGTACTTGACCGGTTCCGGGACGGAGGAAACCAGCTGCTGAATAAGCGATCCGGCCAATGGGCATTTGTAGTTGTTCGCTGGCAATTCCAATGTAGTTACTTTCCGGATGGTAGTCAACGCTTGCGTGTTTACCTCCAACCCAACAACCAGCGGTAATTGAGTCGCCGATTACCGTAACTCGAGGAACGGTAACAAGTGGTTGCCATTGCCCTTCGTCAGCGATTTCAATCCCGGTTAAAGTAAAACCTTGATGATTTTTCCAAACTTGATCCAGATCACAATTTCCTCCAGTCATAATCGTAACACTGGCAGTTTCTGGAAGCGAAATGGTATAAGGTTGTCCAGCATAAAAACTAGCCCACTTTCCATCGTTGACCTTAATTATAAATTTAGCGGCTGGGCTATACTGGTTAGCGCGATTTTGACTATTGATCGTAATTGAAGGACTTTTTTTGATGTTAATGGTAAAAGAATTACCGAGTAATGGGGTATATAAGCTTGGTTGGTGCTCAAAGGTCTTAACTTGCCACCGACTTCCCGGGTAAGTTGCGGTAATTAGTTGCTCCGGACTTAAAGTTTTCATAATTTTACCTCCACTTTTTAATTATACCGTAAGACCAGTTATCATCACGAATTTAAAGAATTTTTCTAAAAAATGTAAGCGGTATCTTGACCAGGATGGAAAAGGAGAGTAACATTATTTTAGTAAAGTTTTATTAAATTTAACCAGGAGATTTTTGGAGGTTAATAAAATGAAGAAGGAAGAACTGCTCAAGAGCTATGAAGAAACTTTCCACACGGCAGGTCAAGATGTCTTTTTCTCACCAGGTCGGATTAATGTGATTGGGGAACATACTGACTACAATGGTGGTCGGGTTTTTCCATGTGCAATTAGCTTAGGGACTTATGCTGCTTATGGTCCTCGGGATGATGACGAAGTTCAATTGGCTTCCTTGAACATGGACGGTAAGATCGTTAGTTTCAAGATTGACGATGACAAGCCAGAAACCGAAGATGATCGGAAGTGGACCAACTACTTTAAGGGAATGTTAGTCTACCTGCGGCAAAAGGGCTACAAGATTGACCACGGATTCAATCTCTTAGTTCATGGGAACTTGCCATATGGGGCTGGGCTTTCCTCTTCGGCTTCCATTGAAATGTTAATGGGGGAAGTTTTAAAGGAAGAATTTAACCTTGATATCGAACAATTAGACCTTGTTAAGCTTGGTCAAAAGACGGAAAATGATTTCGTCGGTTTGAACTCTGGGATCATGGACCAATTCGCTGTTGGAATGGGGAAGAAGGATAACGCGATCTTCCTTGACTGCAATACCTTGGAATACAAGTACATGCCCCTTGAACTTGGCGACTACGAAATTGTTATCATGAGTACGAACAAGAAGCACTCTTTAGCTGGTTCAGCTTACAATGAACGGGTTGCTCAATGTCAAGAAGCTGTTAAGCGTTTGCGAGCTAAGTTAGATATTCAAACGCTTGGGGAATTAAGTTCCGAAACCTTTGATGAATACTCCTACTTGATTAACGATGATGTATTACTCCGCCGGGCTCGCCACGCGGTTTTTGAAAATGAACGGACGGTTAAGGCGACTGAAGCGATGAAAGCTGGAGATCTTGAAAAGCTTGGTCGTTTAATCAACGCTTCTCACGTTTCCCTTCACTTTGACTACGAAGTTTCTGGGATGGAATTAGATACTTTAGCTGAAGCCGCATGGCAACAACCAGGTGTTCTTGGTGCCCGGATGATTGGTGGGGGCTTCGCCGGAAGTGCCATCGCAATCGTTAAGAAGGACCAAGCTGAAAGCTTGAAAGAAAAGGTTGGTAAGATCTACGAAGAAAAAGTTGGCTATGCGGCTAGCTTCTACGACGCTGAAATCGTAGATGGCCCACACAAGCTCTAATCTTGGTAACTGACCTCAAATGACACAAATAACGTCTTCGTGCCACTAGTAGGTAGTGGAAGGCGTTATTTTTGTTAAAGCTGACAAAAAAGATAATAAGGGGAATTTTAAACATGGGTGTAATTGCTGAATTCGCACAAAAGACAATTGATGCAGGGGCTTTTGAAGCACTAGACAAAGTGTATGTTGAAAATAAGATTCGGGCATTAGTTGGGGATGAAGATGTCCCAGCTAAGGCGGGAAAGTTAGTTCCACAATTGGTTGAACTAGCGGTTAGTCGTGGAAAAATTGAAGATGGCCAAACTGCCCGGGAAATCTTGAATGATCAGCTCTATGACTTGATGACCCCACGGCCAAGTGTGGTCAACCACGAATTCTGGCAAAAACATACGGTTTCACCAGAAACGGCAACAGACTGGTTCTATGACCTTTGTACCAGTAATGACTATGTTAAGGTTGATGCCATCAAGAAGAACGTGGTCTTTAACGAAAAAGTTAAGGATGGCAATGAACTTGAAATTACGATCAATCTGTCAAAGCCGGAAAAGGATCCGAAGGCCATTGCGGCGGCAGCTCATGCAACGGCTAAGAAGTACCCACAATGTGCCCTTTGCCTTGAAAATGAAGGTTACTTGGGACGCTTAGGCCAAGCAGCCCGGAGTAATCACCGGGTGATCCGGTTAAATGTCGGCGGGCAAAAGTGGGGGATGCAATACTCACCATATGCTTACTTTAATGAACACTGCATTTTCTTGGACACCAAGCATGAACCAATGAAGATTGATCAACAAACGTTAATTAACTTGGTTGAAATTGAACGGCAATTCCCACACTACTTTGTCGGGAGTAATGCCGACTTGCCAATTGTTGGAGGTTCAATGTTAGCTCACGAGCACTACCAAGGGGGACGGCATACCTTCCCGATGATGAAGGCTAAGCTTAAAAAGTCGCTTCACTTCTCTGATTTTCCAGCGGTAGAAGCCGGGATCGTTGACTGGCCAATGAGCGATATTCGCTTAACGAGTGAAGATACGATTCAATTAATCCAATTAGGGACCTACATCATGGATAAGTGGAACCACTACGATGACGAAAGACTTCAAATTAAGGCTTTTGGGGCTGATGGTGAACGCCACCACACAGTTACCCCGATTATGCATCGGGAAGGGGCTACTTACGTCTTGGACCTTGTTTTACGGGATAATAACACCAACGGTGATTATCCACTGGGCATCTTCCACCCCCACGCTGAAAAGTGGCACATTAAGAAGGAAAATATTGGGTTAATTGAAGTAATGGGCCGGGCAATCTTGCCAGCGCGGTTAAAGAGTGAGTTAAACGAAGTTAAGAAGTTCTGGCTCGGGGAAGTAAACGAAATTACGGATGCTCATCTTCCGTGGGCTAAGGAAGTTCAATCCCGGCGAGAAATCACCAAGGATAATGTTGACCAGGTGCTTCGTGAAGAAGTGGCCCAAGTCTTTGGGGATGTTTTAGCTGATGCTGGGGTCTTTAAGAATGATGAAGCTGGTCAAGCCGGCTGGGAACGGTTCTTGCAAATTCTTTAGACTTGTAAGACAATTAGTAGATATTGATTTGGACGATCGCGGGAGGTGTTAAGAATGGCAGTAACATTACGGGATATCGCAAAGCGGGCAGACGTTTCTCTGGCAACGGTTTCGCGCGTTTTGAATGATGATCCGCAATTAGCAGTGAGTGAAGAGACCCGGAAGCGGATTTTAACCATTGCGGAAGAATTGTCATATACTAAGCGCCGCCGCCGTGATAACGTTACTCGGCATAAGGTGGTAATTGTACAGTGGTACCCGGAAATGCAAGAGTTAACGGATTTGTATTATTTGAACATCCGGATTAATGTCGAGAAAGAAGCCCAAGAGGCCGGCCTCGTTACGGAAACGGTCTTTGCTAATAATCTATCGCAGATTCCAAAGGATGCGGCAGGGATTATTGCCCTTGGGAAGTTTAGCGTTGCGCAATTAAAGCGGATGCGGGCTGTCTCAAAAGAGTTAGTGGTAATTGATAGTGACGTCTTATCACAAGGGTATGATTGTGTAGTCCCTGACTTTGAAGGGGGGATTGCTCAAGCGACACAAGCCTTATTAGCGCATTATCAAAGCGTTGGCATGATTGCTGGGCATGAAACAACGACGGATGGGAAACCAGTCGTTGATGGGCGTGAAAGTGCCTTTAAAGCGGCAATGGGTTCGCATTTTAAGCCAGAATGGTTAAGAACTGGTGATTATTCAGAGACCAGTGGTTACCAAGAAATGCAAGCTTTACTAGCTTTAGGTCCGAAACAACGGCCTCGAGCAGTGATTATGGCTAATGACGTGATGACGGTTGGTGCTTTGCGGGCGATCCATGAAGCTAATTTGGCGATTCCAAATGAAATTGCAATTGTGACCTTCAATGATACTAGTGTGGCGCGTTACATGTACCCGCCACTTTCTGCAATTCGGGTTCCAACTGAGCAAATGGCGGCGATGGGAGTTTCCCTCTTACACCAACGCTTAACTGTCTCCGATCTTGCTCCGCAGCGAGTCGTAGTCGGAACAAGTTTAGTTCAACGCCAAAGTGCAGAGCTGTAAATCAGATTAATAATTTTAGAAAAAGCCAGGATGAAGTTCATTACGAAACTTCGTCCTGGCTTTTTGTGTCGGAAGTAGTTGAAAAGGGGAGGATGGGAAAGGCCACTAATTTAAAGGTTGGAACGTAGCCAAGTGGGTTCGCGGCCGACCGGCAACCTGTCTAGCTCACCGTAACTTAACCTTTATTGGTGGCCGTTTGTTTGTAACCTAAGTCACTAATCAGCTATGCCAGATATTGTTACTATCTTCTTCGGCTTGCATGGGCTCACAGACGCCAAGCAAGGCCCTGACTAATGGCTGAGACTTTTCCTATCCTCTTCGCATCTTCGAATCTTACTCAGAAACTAAGGCCGGCGAGAAGGTTTCATCCCGCTCCTTATTTAACAGCTTTAACCACAAAGAGGTGAGCGTAGAAGTCAGCTGGATCCTTTTCGGGTTGGGTCCGGTCCATTACCCGTGGCACGAAGTAACCAGCGTTCATCAATTCCGCCCCCGAGTAAGTTTCAGGGTCATCGTTAACGTGGTAGTTCATTTCAGGGTTCAAACCAGTGAAGTAGTAACGAATGTAGGCCGGGTTAGCACCGTTCAGAATTTGGAACCGCGCGCCGATAGCTTCAGTTTGGTCGTCGTTGACAACTTCCCAACCGTAAACATTATCATTCGTATCTGGTGTTTCTAAGCGGTAGAAGTTTCCAAATTGGAAGAGGGAACGGTATTGTTTGTAGAAGGCTACTTGTTCCTTAATCGTCGCTTGTTCCTCAGCACTTAACTTAGTAATGTCAAGTTCGTAACCAAAGTCACCAAAATAAGCAACCTTAGCCCGGGTATCAATCGAAGTAACCCGCGCAACTTGGTCATTTGGTACAGCTGAAACGTGGGCGCCCCACATGTTTGGCCGGTAACCGTAAGAAGTTCCATCTTGAACCAGAATCCGTTCAATGGCATCGGTATCGTCACTAGCCCATGCTTGAGGAGCGTAGTACATCATCCCAAGATCGAAACGACCACCACCAGATGCGCAGGATTCAAAGAGAACGTTTGGATAAGCCTTGATTAGGCGATCATAGAGCTTATAAACCCCGAGGATGTACCGGTGAGCAAATTCGAGTTGTTGGTCAGCTGGCAGAGCTGCACCGTACATTTCAGTGATGCTCCGGTTCATGTCCCATTTGATGTAATCAAGCTTTGTTGTTTCGATAACTGCAGAAATCTTTTCAACTAGGTAATCAACGACTTCTGGCCGGGTCATATCCAAAACAAATTGGTGCCGAGCAGGGGTCGCGGTCCGGCCTGGGGTAGTGATCATCCATTCAGGGTGGGCATTGTGTAATTGGCTATCAATGGAAATCATTTCGGGTTCAAACCAAAGGCCAAATTTCAAACCGAGATCATGTACCTTTTGGGCAAAGCCGCCAATGCCGTTGGTGAACTTCTTTTCATCAGTGAACCAATCCCCAAGGCTAGAACGGTCGTCATCCCGATGACCAAACCAACCGTCATCAAGGACAAACATTTCAATTCCGAGTTCCTTTGCCCGCTTAACAATTGGCATCAGCTTATCTTCAGTAAAGTCCATGAAGGTTGCTTCCCAGTTGTTAATCAGAATTGGCCGTTCTTGCTTAACAAAGTGTTGGTTAAGCAAGTGGTGATCATAGAAGCGACCTAATTGTTGACTCAAAGCGTTTAGCCCATCAGTGGTGTAAGTAAGAACAGCTTCTGGGGTTTGGAAGCTTGTATTAGCTTTCAAGTTCCAGCCAAATTCGGTTGGGTTAATTCCAACCATTACCCGCGCGGTATCGAATTGGTCAACTTCGATTTCATCCTTAAAGTTCCCGGAATAAATAAAATTAAATCCGTAAGCTGCCCCTTGGTTATTATCTGTGTGAGGACGAGCTAAGATAAAGAATGGGTTTTCTTGGTGACTTGAATGGGCCCGAACAGATTCGATGCTTTGGCTTCCTGGCCGTAGGTGATTTCGGTAAAGATGCCGTTCCCGCGCCCATGAACCAGCAAATTGAAGGAAGTCGTAATCAGCATCTGGTAAGTCAAGTTGAGCACTAGCTACCCGGTTGATAAAGACATCGTCACCATTGTTGGTGAAAGTAGCGCTTCGAACGATAACATCTTCATCTTCAAAGACGGTGTAGTGTAAAGCTAAGTTAATTTGTAAGAGCTTATCAACTAAAGTAATCGTCAGAGTTTGGCTATCGTGGTGATCATCATCAAAGCTTGATGGTTGATCGGCAAGCCGCTGTTTTCCATCAACTAATTGGTAACCTTGGTATTTAAATTCGCTAATCCGGGAGCCGTTAGTAGCTGTGATTTGGTAAGCCGGTACCCGGTAGTCCCCCTTCCCAAGGCTAGCGTATTCTTGCTTGATTAATTCGAGTTGGAAGTCGGTTTGTTGTTCATCGAGGGTGTTGGTACAATCGTGTTCTTCCATTCGGGTTAAGTTATCATAGCTAGCCTTAACGGGGACTTTGGCTCCATAATAAACTTGGCCGAGTTCGCCATTTGCTAACACCCGGAAGATGTAGCTAGTCTTTTTAGTTTGGAGATGGAAAACTTTTGAACTTTCATTAACATGAATTGACATAACGACGTTCCTTTCCTGGTAAAAAACGGACCCGGACAAGGTTTAACTTGAGCGGATCCGTTCAGCGCTAACTAGTTTCTAAAGATACTAATTAATTATTTATTATCGATTTCAAGAACCTTTTCACCGTGCTTAACAGTGCCAGATTCCTTAGTGAACTTAAGCTCGTAGTCTGGTGTATTATCTGCCTTTGTGAAGGCAACCATCACAGTGTCATCGTGACCAGCTTTGGTGATTGCTGGAGCCCAGAATTCAAGCAACTTGTCACCGGCCTTAACGTGTTGTCCCTTTTCAACGTAGGAAACAAAACCAGTACCGTGCATTTGAATCGTATCAACCCCAACGTGGATCAATACGGGAACCCCGTTTTCGCTCCGCAAACCAATTGCGTGACGGGTTGTAGGGAAGTCTGCAACAACTTCACCATCAAATGGTGCGAAGACTTGACCATCGCTAGGCTTGATGGCGAATCCTTCACCCATAGAACCGTTAGCAAAGGCAGGTGCGGCAACGGATGATAATGGTTCGATTTCACCATCAACTGGAGCTTGGAATTGGATCGTTTCAGCCTTAACTTCAGCGATTGCTTCGGCTTCGCTTTCACCTTCAAGGTGTTGGTGCCAAGTCTTTTCCAATTCTTCCACGATTTCGGCGTGCATCTTTTCGTCCAACTTAACCTTGCGGATGAAGACCGTAGTCCCAATCAAGATCAAAGCAGCTGGAACTAAGAACATCATGGACTTGAAGATGATTGCTCCGTGAGTGGTAATGTCAGCGTAAGTGTGCCCAGAAATCATGCCGGCAGCAGCGGCCGTGGAACCAACGATCCCACCGGAGATAGCGCCACCGAACTTATCGAGCAATGGCCGAACAGAAAGGATAACCCCTTCGTCACGGTGCCCAATCTTTAATTGTCCGTATTCCACGGAGTCGGTGATAATCATCAAAACAACCAAGAAGATCAATGGTTGTGGCAACATGAAGATAACCCCACCGGTGATAACCATAGCAAGGGACTTGCCTGCGAAGCCGAAGATTACCAAACCGACCAACATAACTAAGATGGAGTATAAGAAGACCTTCCGCCGACTAAACTTCTTGGCTAAACCAGGGAAGAGAGAAACCGTAACAATCCCGATTAAACCGTTGATTAAAGCGTAAACCGTGTAAGTTGCGGCGTGTCCTAAGATGTAGGTGAAGTAGTAAAGTTGGAAGGAGTTCATCAAGGTTGCCCCGGTCGTGTAGAACACGTACGTTAAGGCGATGGCCATTAATTGGTCGTTCTTGATCAAAATCCCAATAACCTTCCGGAAAGTAGTCTTTTCAGTGTTCTTCCGGAGTTCGTTATCCTTTTCGTGGGTGAAGAGCCCAACACCAATGGCAGTTACCGCAGCGATAGTGGCAACGATAGCGGCGAAGGCAAACCAACCGCGACTGTCTCCTGAGCCTCCGTTAGATTGGAGGGAGAAGAAGAGGACGATTGGCATAACGATAACCCCAACTAATTGGCCCCCTAAGGTAGAACCAACCCGGGCGAATGTAGCCGTCTTTTCCCGTTCAGCTGAATCGAACGAAATGGCTGGAATCATACCCCAGAACGCAATATCGTTGAAGGAGTAGAAGATATCCATGGTAATGTAAAGAATTGCAAAAATGACTAAGTAAAGCCATGGATTCTTGTAAGTTAAACCACCCATGTCCGTGAAAAGAATTGCGATCGCAACAGCGGAGACAACCCCACCACCGACAACCCACGGCTTGAAGTGGCCCCACTTAGTATCGGTGTTGTCAATAACGTTCCCGATAAATGGGTCAATAACCAATTCGACAATCCGCAGGATCATAATAATCATGGAGATGTAGTAGACCATTCGGGTCGCTTCTCCACCAGCGTTGCTACTGAATAAGTGTCCAGTAACAAACATCATGAAGTAAGTCGAGAGCATCCCGTAGAACATATCGTGCCCGAAAGCACCGAATGAGTACGCAATCCGGGAACCCATCGTCTTACCTGAGCTACCTTCACTCATTAATTTGTACCTCCTCAAAATAAAAAATATGAAAATACCGTTTACATTAAGCATTTTAAGCGCTTACACAGAATAGGTCAATGCTTTTTACTAAAAATTTTACTCACTTTTTCTTAGTTTTGAGAATTGACAATTATCTGATAAAAATAATTCCCATTACCTATACCAATTTAGTAAGGAAATGGGAATAAAAAAGATAATATTTATTTTTTAAATTAATCTATAGAAAACGCAGACTCTCCCGATCTTTAATTTTTGACATCAATATGGTGATGCAAAATTGGGAGAAAGTGTTTATCTGCCCAACCAATGATGGCACCTTGGGTTAGGATGTTATATAAGGTCCCCCAACCAAAGGAATAGAGTTGGTGGGTGATGATAAAGACGATTAAAACAATCACGAGGGGTGGAACGTTACTCAACCACTGGGAAGTAACCGGTGATCCGTGAAGGAAGCGAAAACGAAGAATATATGGCATGTCATCATTTGGATGCATGATTAAATTCGCTCGTTGGTAAAGAGAAACTGCGCAAGCCACCCCGAAAAGGCCTACCACATCAAAAAGGATTCGCCAGCCAAGCCCGAGGTTTGGGACCCCGATAATTACAAAGATGTGTTCAAAAAAAGCTAATAAATAGGAGAAGGGAGTAATGAATAGTAGATTACGGATCAAACGGAAATAATCAAACCGCCCGAGTAAGAGTAAATTAACAAAGGCAACGATTACCCCTTCGAGAAAAAGGATGTTACCGAGGGAGCAATGCAACCAACTACTTAAACTGACGGCCGAGGCGGTCCAAATCGCACTCCCTAGATGGGTTGAAACTGTTAAAGCATTGAAAAAACTATTGATTAAAATTGAGAGGACTAAAAAAGCTAGGCGCCCATTAAAACTATTTGCCCGAGTTACCCGGGAGGATTGGGGTGAGATTTGCATTAAAGAAACTCCCTTCAAAAAATAAAATCACTTTTACTCTACCACAGATTCAATTGTGGTTGTTAATGTTCGGGAATTTCTTTAATTGTGATCCTAATTAGGCTAATTTTTAGGACTTTTTAAGTAAAAGGATTAAAGTTTGGTTAAAAATACAAAAGCATGTGGTAAAGTAGAATTATTAAACATTTAGATGGAGGGAAAAGAATGAAGCATTACCGGTTAAACCGCCTTTCTTTGGGGTGGCAAATTGTAATTGGGCTTGTTGTTGGGATTATTGTTGGGGCAATGTTTTATAAAAATCAAACTGCCATTACAATTCTCCAAAGTTTAGGAACGATCTTTTTGCGGATGATCCAAATGATCGTCATGCCAATTGTGATTTCTTGTTTAACAGTTGGGATCGCTAATATTGGTGACATTAAGAAACTCGGACGGATCGGGGGAAAAACGTTAATCTACTTTGAAGTTTTGACCACGATTGCAATTGTTTTAGGGTTAATTGTTGGGAACCTTGCCCACCCAGGAAGTTTTATTGATATTCATAAGCTCCAAGCAACGAGTATTTCTTCATACATGGCCAGTGCTAAGACAGCTTCTCATACCGGCTTTTGGGATACTTTGTTAGCTATTATTCCAACTAATATTTTTAAGTCGATTTCTGACGGTGATATGATGCCGGTAATCTTCTTCTGCGTCTTCTTTGGTCTTGGTTTAGCCGCAATTGGTGAACAAGCTAAGCCAGTTATTAACTTTTTAAATACGGTTGCCGAAGTAATGTTTAAGGTTACTAATTGGGTAATGAAGTATGCACCGATTGGGGTTTTTGGCTTGATTGGGATGACGATTGCTCAAATGGGACTAAGGGCACTGTTACCACTTGGCTACTTTATTTTGATTGCTTATTTGACGATGTTCTTCTTCTGCGTGGTCGTCCTTGGAATTGTGGCCAAGATCTTCCATTTACATTACTGGAAGACGATGAAGGTGGTTGCAAGCGAAATTATTTTAGCTTTCTCAACGGCCAGTTCAGAAGTTACGCTTCCTCGGTTAATTGATAAGACCCAAAAGATGGGAGTTGAACAGGGGATTACGTCCTTTGTTATCCCAACGGGGTACACTTTTAACCTCGATGGTTCCGCAATTTATCAATCCCTAGCGGCCCTTTTCTTGGCCCAAGCCTATGGGTTACATTTGACCTGGGCACACCAATTTACTTTACTGGTGGTCTTAATGATTACCTCCAAAGGGATGGCTGGGGTACCAGGGGCCTCCTTTGTGGTCTTGTTAGCGAGTGTTTCGACAATTGGAGTACCAGTCGCTGGTTTAACCTTCATTGCTGGAATTGACCGGTTTGTTGACATGGGGCGGACAGCAGTTAACGTGGTTGGGAACTCAATTGCGACCTTGGTTATTGGGGAGTCAGAGAAGGCCCTCGACCGCGATAAATATGAACACTATCTAGATAATTACACGAAAGTGCAGGGATAAGATGACGACACAATTACCATTACGAAGTGAGGTTCCGGCAGAATTAACCTGGGACCTTACCCTCTTATATGAAAACGACGAAGCAATGCAAACAGCCTTAAAGGCGACGGCAAAGAAGGCAGAACAACTAGCTGCTTTTAAAGGGCAGCTTAATTCGGCTAAACAATTAGCAACAGTTTTGACTTTGGCTAAGGAAATTGATGAAGAACTAGAGAAAGAATACGTTTATGCCTTTTTGCGCCGGGATAGCGATACAACAGACGCTACAGCGACGGCTCTATTTGGGCAAGCTGCACAAACAGCAACCAAAATTGAAACCCAGCTAGCCTTTATTGATCCAGAAATTTTAGCGTTGAGCGATAAACAAGTGGCTGACTGGCAAGCGAAGGAACCTGCTTTGGCCGAATTTGAATTTCAATTAGCAAGTTTACAAAAACAAAAAGCTCACGTCTTAGCTAGTGATCAAGAACGTCTTTTATCACGGCTGAACCATGCTTTAGATGGGGCTAGTGAAATTTATAATACCTTGAATGATGCGGATTTGGACTTTGGTAAGGTTCACGATGAAGCCGGCAACTTGGTTCAATTAACTCATGGGAACCGGAGCCAATACACCGAATCGACGAATCGCAAAGTTCGTGAGGAAGCGGCTTTAGCTTATCAAAAGCCATACTATCAACTACGCCATACTTTTGCGGCCACCCTCAATAGTTTTATTGATAGTGAAAATGCCTTAGCGGAATTACGTAACTACCCTTCGGCCCGGGCAGCTGCGCTAGGGCGTAATCAAATTGATGAAGCAGTATATGACAACCTAGTTAAGACGGTCAACGCCCATCTTGATTTAGCCCATCGTTGGTACGCCTTAAAGAAGAAGTACCTCAAATTAGATCATTTCTACCAATATGATATTCCGACGCCACTGGCCGGAACGGATATTTTAAAGACTAGCTACGAAGATGGTAAAAAGATGGTCCTCAATGCAATGGAAGTGTTGGGGGATGAATACGTTGCTGGTTTGAAAAAAGAATTTGCGAACCGTTGGGTCGATGTTGCTGAAAATAAAGGAAAGCGATCTGGCGGTTACCAAATTAGTGTTTACCAAGCTAATCCCTTTATTCTTTTGAACTGGACAGATAAGCTATATTCAACCTTTGTTTTAGCTCATGAATCAGGACATGCTATGCACTCCTGGTTTAGTCAGCATCATCAACCATCTGAGTATGCTGATGCGCCAATTTTTTTGGCGGAAGTGGCCTCAACGTTTAACGAAAATATCTTAACGGATTGGTTACTAAAGAATTATGATGATCCAAAGGTTCAACTTTATGTCTTGGAACAATCAATTGATGGTTTTATTGGGACCATTTACCGGCAAACCCAATTTGCGGAATTTGAGCATCAAGCATACACGACCCAACAAACGGGGCAGACCTTAACCGCTGATTACTTGGATCAAGTAAATGAGAAGTTACTAAAGAAGTACTATGGTCCTGCGGTTGAACTAGCAGGAACTTTAACCCAAAGTTGGGCCTATGTACCGCACTTCTACATGAACTATTACGTTTATCAATATGCTACTTCCTGGGCGATTTCCACAAGTTTAGCTGCAGCAGTTCTTGCTGGAGAATCTGGGGCCAAAGAACGTTACCTAGATTTCTTGTCAGCCGGTGGTTCAGCAACCCCCGCCGAAATTCTTAAACGAGCTGGAATTGACGTGACGAATACAGAATACCTTGAACGAGCCTTAAAGGTCTTTGAACACCGACTCGATCAAGTTGAGGCTTTGTTAGCCAAGATGTAGGTTGACAGGGTGAACCAATTTAAACTAGAACTAAAAAGTAAGTTTAATAAGTCGTTTTAAGCACCTTTGGGTGGTTAAAGTTAATTCAGCACCAACTATCTTTCTTAAGGGCGTATCAATTAGGTATGGGAAAGATAGCGGGTGCTTTTTTGGGAAAAGGAGGGTTTCGTGGTGAACGTAAAAGTTAATCAGTTAAGTGAGTTAAGTAGTCAAGAATTTTTTGAAATTGCTAGGGAACGGGTAAAAGTATTTGTCGTTGAGCAGACTTGCTACTACCAGGAAATTGATGATGGAGATGCCACTGCTTACCATTTGCGCTTATTCGATGATCAAGGCTACTTAGTTGGCTATACCCGAATGATGGATGAAGGGACATATGCTACTTTTGGCCGGGTACTGGTACCTAAGGCTGAGCGCGGTCATGGTTATGGCCGACGACTTGTCCAGGTCACGATTGAGCAGACGAAGCAATTATTTCCTGGGAAATTAATCGCCATTGAAGCCCAAAATTATCTTCGGGATTTCTATGCATCATTTGGGTTTAAGGCGGTTTCAGATGTCTTTTTGTTAGATGGCATTCCGCACGTTAAAATGCAATTGGACGGAGAAGGAAAAAATGGAAACGGCAATTAAAAAAGAAATTAATCATTATGTTTTGCGGAATATTTTAGCAAACGTTGGGCTATCAACTTATGTAATCATTGATACCCTTTTCATTGCGATTGCAGCCGGTTCAATGGGGCTAACGGTTTTAAACTTGGCCTTGCCACTTTTTAATATTTTTAACGCGACCGGCTTATTACTTGGGGTTGGTGGGGCAACCTATTTCTCATTAAACAAGATTAAGCACCCTCAACGGGTACGAACCCTCTATAGTCAGCTAATTACTTTTGCTTTTATCTTAGGGATAATTGAAATCATCTTAATCATTACCTTTTTGGATCCAGTTTTACATCTACTTGGAGCAAATAGCCAAACCTTAGCTCTAGGGCGGACCTACGTCGGCTTCATGTGTTTTAGTGCTCCTTTGTATATGTGTAACTACATCACAATTAACTTTGTGCGAAATGATGGTAACCCTAGCTTAACGATGATGGCGACCTTAACTGAAACGGTTTTTGTGATTATCATTGATTGGTTCTTTATTTTTAAGTTAGGACTACACATGGAAGGGGCTGCCTTAGCAGTAATTTTTTCACCGTTATGTAGCTTGTTAGTTTTAAGCCAACACTTACGTTTCAAAAAGCGCCAGCTTGAATGGCACTGGTGTTTACCGAAATGGCATACGCTAACGACCGCAGCTCGACTGGGGATTGCCCCGTTTTTGAACGAGATGAGTAGCGGGGTCAGTGTCTATGTGTTTAACTGGATGTTGCTTTATTTAGCTGGTAACTACGCGGTTGCTGCCTATGGGGTGGTCGCTAATATTGCAATTATTACCTTAGCAGCGGCGAACGGAGTGGCTCTAGGAGTCCAACCAATTGCTAGTCGGGAGTTTGGTAAGCATGCAATGAAAAACGCCGTCACAGCTTTTAAACATGGTCTGAGGATAACGATTGGCTTAGCGTTAGTCCTAATGATTGGCTTAATTATCTTTAAACGGCCAGTGATAGATCTATTTAACACGGAACGTCAGCCCCAATTGTTGTCTTATGCACTGGTTGGAATGCCGATTTACTTTACCAGTACCATCTTTACGGCGATTAATATCTTAATTATTATTTTCTTAACCGCTATTAATCAAGGAAGTACTTCTTTTCAGCTTTCCTTGTTACGGGGGTACGTAATTTTGATTCCGTTAATTGTGATCCTTGCCCTTACTATCGGAGTAAACGGAGTCTTCGCAGCGATGCCGATTAATGAGATCATCGTGATGATTTTAGGTGGGATTATCATGCGCAGTAAGCTTCGGGAAATGCAGGGAAGATCTTTATAAGTGAGCGATTAAAAAAGCGGCTAGGGAATTTCTTCCTTAGTCGCTTAGTTATTTTCTAATGCTCTGCTGGTTCATCGATTTCGGGATTGTTAAAGGTAATTCCACGATGATCAACACTGGTTGAGAAGACAATTTGTGTACTTGTTTTACCGAACCGCCGTTGTAAATCGTTGATGAATTCGTCAAGATCGGCAGTGGATTTAAAGACTACTTCAAGAAGTTCAGAGTAATCGCCAGTTACACAATTGCATTCAATAATGTTTGGAACTTTCTCGACAAAGGGATAAAATTCACTTTTTTGCCGGGGTTCAAGTTGGATTTGGATAAAAGCCTTTACGTGGTAATTAAGCTTTTCAAAATTAACGCTAGCATGATAACCAGTAATGATACCGCTTTTTTCTAATTTTGCAATGCGGGCGGCAATCGCTGGAGAAGAGATGAAGCAAGCTGCTGATAATTCTTTAAGTGAGACCCGGGCATTTTTTTCGAGCATATTTATGATCTTGCGGTCGATTTGGTCCATGTAAAGATACTCCTTTTCCGAATCGTTAGCCGATAAGTTAAACTACGTCGATTGTAGAACAATTTATAGGTTGAAGTCAACGACAACCGAAGAACGGAAACATTTTCATCAATTTTCGTTCAGTTAAAGAGTAAGCAATATGGTACAATAGCAGTAAGAGTTGAGCGAATGGAGTGAAAAAGTATGGATCAAGAATACGAAAACATTCTTGTGCCGGTTGATGGATCAGCACAAGCGGAAATGGCTTTGCGGAAGGCCTTAGCGGTTGCTAGCCGGAATGGGGCGCATGTGGATCTTTTGAACGTCATTGATACCCGGGCAATGTCATATAACTTTGCTGGGATGTCTGATGGAAGTATTGCCTACCAATTAGTAGACAAGGCCCGTGAATACTTGCTTAGCCTACTTGAAAAGGCCAAGCAAGACGGTTTTGATAACCTCGATATCCACATTCGGTTGGGAAATCCTAAGACGGTGATTTCTTTTGACTTCCCGCGGGACCACAACAATGATTTAATCATGATGGGGGCCAGTGGGATGTCTCGGCTTCAACGGGCGATGGTTGGTTCTGTCACCTCATTTGTTAAGCGGAATGCAGCGATCGATGTCTTAGTTGTTCGAACAGACTTACAAGCTAAGCCGGAAGAATAAATTCATTATCAAATTAGTAAAATCGAGCTAGGGAAGGACCTTGAGTTTCTTTCCTAGCTCGATTTTACTAATGGGTTGCTTTAATTAAACGGGCTACATTTTCTGCCGTTTGAGCAATATCATTAGTTGCATCTTTTAAGGCCTGATTAAGGTTCTTGGCGCCAGCGGGAGTGGCGAAAATTGCATCAATGCCATCTGGTGAATACAGGCTATCGATTCCTTTGCCAACATTACCGGCTAAAACAATCACGGGAGCATAAGGGGCGACTGCTTTGGTAGCCTTAGCCACCCCCCAAAGGAGTTTTGCCAAATTTGGTTTGGAAATCAATGCCACCTTCACCAGTAATTACGAAATCAGCTCCGCGGGCTTTTTCTTGAAGATGAGTTGCTTGGATGACAAGTTCGATTCCGCGGGCCATTTTAGCTTGAGTAAAGGCAAGTAAACCACCTCCCAGGCCTCCAGCGGCTCCGGCGCCAGGAACTTGTTCGATGTCAACGCCACTGAATTGCTTAATTACAGTAGTGTAATGGTGTAAATTGGTATCGAGGGTTGCGATCATCATTGGGGTTGCCCCTTTTTGTGGGCCAAAAACTGCGGCAGCGCCGTTTTTGCCAGTCAGGGGATTTGTGACATCAGACGCAATTTGAATAGTTGTAGTTTTAAGCCGGGGATCGAGGTGATCAAGCTTAATGGTTACTAGTTGATTTAGTGCACCACCCCCAAGGCTAATTTCGTGACCATCCTTATCAAGAAGTTGCGCTCCCAAGGCTTGGGCCATCCCAGCACCTCCATCGGTAGTTGCACTTCCCCCAAGGCCAATAATAATTTTTTGAACTTGGTGATTAAGGGCATCTAAAATCAGTTCCCCCGTTCCATATGTTGTAGTTACTAGGGGATTAGCGGTCTGGCGATTAACAAACTGGAGGCCACTAGCTTGAGCCATTTCGATAACAGCGGTTTGCTGGTCACCAAGGATCCCATATTGAGCATCAACTAATTGGTTTAGCGGATTATGAACTTTAGTGGTAATTAACTGGCCGGCGGTTGCATCGACTAGTGATTGGACGGTCCCTTCACCTCCGTCAGCCATCGGAATAAGAGTATACTCAGCTTTAGGGAAAACCCGTTGAAATCCTGCTTTGATAACTTCAGCGGCTTCCTTTGCGGTTAGACCGCCTTTGAACGAATCAGGAGCAATTACAAATTTCATGTTGTTATCCTTTCTATTTAATTATCCAGGTTTATTATAACGAACAACAGCAAAAGTTAATGAAATTCGTGATTGATATTTTGGAATGTAAAAAAAGCGACGAGAAAATTCATTCTCGTCGCTTTTAGTTTTCAACTCACGTTGATTATTGTTCTTCGTACCAAGTGTAGTGGTAGTTACCTTCACGGTCAGTCCGTTCGTAAGTGTGAGCACCGAAGTAGTCACGTTGTGCTTGAAGCAAGTTTGCAGGAAGAACTTCTGCCCGGTAGGAGTCGTAGTAGCTAATTGCGGCTGCAAAGGCAGGAACCGGAATCCCGGCCTTAACAGAAAGCGCAACGACTTCGCGGATAGCCTTTTGGTACTTAGCAGTGATGTCCTTGAAGTAGTCATCCAAGAGCAAGTTCTTCAATTCAGGATCCTTTTCAAAGGCGTCCGTGATCTTTTGTAAGAATTGAGCCCGGATGATGCAACCTTCACGCCAGATTTGTGCTAATTGGCCATATTGAAGGTTCCAGTCGTAACGTTCGGAGTCGATCCGCATTTGTTCGAATCCTTGAGCGTAGGACATAACCTTACCGAAGTAGAGGGCTTCACGAATCTTTTCGATGTATTCCTTCTTTTCATCGTCAGAAAGGTTAACCTTTTCAACATCTTCAGGAAGAACCTTGCTTGCGGCAACCCGTTCGTTCTTCAACATGGAGATGTAACGAGCGTAAACCGCTTCCGTAATAACTGATTGTGGGGCACCACCGTCAAGGGCAGTTTCAGAAGACCACTTACCAGTACCCTTGTTAGCACCACGGTCAAGAATCATGTCAACGATTGGCGTGTTCTTGTCGCCTAAGTCATCCTTACGAGTAAGGATGTCAGCCGTAATTTCAACAAGGTAAGAGTCCAATTCACCCTTGTTCCAGTCAGCGAAGATGTCAGCCATTTCGTCAACTGAAAGGCCAAGGACGTTACGCATAACGTTGTATGCTTCGTCGATTAATTCTTCGTCCCCGTATTCAATCCCGTTGTGGACCATCTTTACGTAGTGGCCGGCACCGTTAGGGCCGATGTAGGTAACACATGGCTTACCGTCTTCAGCCTTAGCAGCGATCTGAGTAAGGATAGGAGCAACCAAGTCGTAAGCTTCCTTTTGGCCACCTGGCATCAAGGAAGGACCTTGGAGGGCACCGAGTTCACCACCGGAAACCCCCATACCGATGAAGTTGATTCCGGACTTGTCCAACTTAGCGTTCCGAGCCATGGTGTCGTGGAAGTTAGTGTTCCCACCATCGATCAAAACGTCACCTTCGTCAAGTAATGGAATTAATTCGTCGATAACGGCATCAGTACCCTTACCGGCCTTAACCATCATGAGAATCCGGCGAGGCTTTTCCAAAGAATTAACGAAGTCTTCGATCGTGTAACTTGGAACAAGCTTCTTTTCACTGTGGTCACGCATCATTTCGTTAGTCCGTTCACGGTGACGGTTGTATACACCGACCGTGAAACCGCGACTTTCGATGTTGAGGGCAAGGTTCTTACCCATAACGGCAAGACCGATAACACCAATTTGTGCCTTTTGATCTGACATTGTGTTGTCACACTCCTTAATCTAAATAAACATATTACGGCCCCTATTATAGCAGATCAAAAATAAAACGGAAATGTTTTTGATAATCGTTGAGCAAACTTGTTTTTGGTGCAAGCGCTAACATCAAAGATATAGCGGGGTTTGATCTCGAAAAAGACATTTAAAAATTTTTTCGCAAGGGATTAAAAAAACAGGGAAGAAAGGTAAATTTCTTCCCTGTTTCTAATGTTGTACAGGAATTCAAGTAGTCAAGAAGGCGTTATCCTGACCGCTTTCCTATTTGTTCAACTTGTAGATCCAAGCCCGACCATCACGAGCAAGCAATTCGTCAGAAGCGGCTGGTCCCATTGAACCTGGGGCGTAGTTAGGGAATTGAGGTTCTTCAATGTCCCAAAGCTTCCGAACAACATCAACAAACTTCCAAGCGTAGGCAATTTCAGCCCATGAAGCGAAGTTAGTGTGGTTGCCTTCCAAAGCATCGTGGAAAAGCCGTTCGTATGGTTCTGGTGCTTCCTTCTTTTCGTCAGCTGATTGCAAGAACTTAAGGTCAACTGGTTCCGTCTTGAAGCCTTGACCGGCACTCTTAGCGTTAACCCGCAATGCAAACCCAGATTCTGGTTCAACATAAATCGTCAGAACATTACTCTTAAGAGATTGTTCTGATACCATCCGTGGGTTAGCAAAAATGTCGATTAATGGCTTCCGGAAGACAACATCGATCCGGGTAAACTTGTCAGCCAACTTCTTCCCAGTCCGAACGTAGAATGGCACACCAGACCAACGGTAGTTGTCAAACATAAGCTTAGCAGCTACGAAAGTTTCCGTTGATGAGTCTGATGGTACCCCGTCTGCGTCACGGTAAGCTGGAGTGTTGTCGCCAGCATCGTATTGACCACGAACAAAGTTAGCGGCTGCTTCGGATGGGGTGTAAACCCGTAAGGAACGAAGGGCCTTGATCTTTTCAACCCGAACATCACTGTCAGTGAAGGAAACCGGTTGTTCCATTGCCAATTGGGCAACCACTTGCATAATGTGGTTTTGAACCATGTCCCGAAGGGCACCAGAATTGTCGTAGTAACCAGCCCGTTCTTCGACCCCAAGCTTTTCACTTAAGGTAACTTGGATGTTGTCGATGTAACGGTTGTTCCAAAGAGATTCAACGATCGTGTTACCAAACCGAAGAGCTTGGATGTTTTGAACCATTTCCTTTCCGAGATAGTGGTCAATCCGGAAGATTTGGTTTTCATCGAAAGTTTGTGACAATTCATCGTTCAAAGTCTTAGCAGAAGCAAAGTCACGCCCAAATGGCTTTTCCATGATCAAACGGTTGTAGCCTTCATCAGTCAAGAGATTTTGCTTCTTAATGTTCATGGCAATCGTTCCAAAGAATTGTGGAGCAACTGACATGTAGAAGAGGCGGTTACCTTGCGTTCCGAATTGTTTATCTAACTTAGCCAAACGTTCCTTAAGCACATCATAGTGTTCAGGCTTAGTAACGTCGTGGGCTTGGTAGAAGAAGTGCTTCGTGAAAGCAGTAGCTTCGCCATTCTTCGTTTCAGGAATATCCTTAATCGAATCAGCAACTAAAGCTTGGAATTCTTCGTCTGACTTTTCCCGACGAGAAGTACCAAGTAAAGCAAAGTGGTCTGCAAGGTATCCCTTCTGGTATAGCTTAAAAAGGGATGGGTAGAGCTTACGGTGGGCAAGGTCACCGGCAGCCCCAAATAAAGTAATCAAAGCAATGTTTTCCGTAGCCAATGTGTTCACTCCTCTAGAATTTAAATAAATTCGCTCTAACGGTAACAATTATATACTCTCTTGCCCAGCTCTGCACGAAAAACAGGGTTTAGAAACTCTAAAAACAAAAACTTTGAAAAATGGAATGGCTGGAGTGAAACGGTAGTTGGCGGTAATTGTTAAATGTCGATCAAAATTGGTCTAGCTTAAAATTATTTTTCGATAATCTGATCATGCCGTTCGCTAAATAAGCCAAAAATCGTGAAGATAATCGAAATCAAAATCGTAACGATAATGGCCACTTGCCAATTTCCAGCAGTTGCCTTCAAGTTTCCAGTTAACCAAGGGCCAATTGCGGCTAATAAGTAACCAAGGGATTGCACCATTCCGGAAAGGGAACGAGTATCAGCAGGATTACTAGTTTTAAGGCCAAAGAGAGTCATGATTAAGCCAAATGTTGAAGCAGTTCCTAAACCTAAAAGTAGGGCAATTAGGACGTAGTAGGTAAAACTGCTAGTTGGGAGAAGCAGGCCAACGTAGCCTAAAGTTGTAAGTAATCCGGCGACAAAGACGATGCTCCCACGTTTTTTAACTTTAGTTGCTAACATCGGGACGATAAAGGCAGTTGGCATCGAGAAGAGTTGGAAGAGTCCAGCAACTAGACTCGCATTATTACTTGAAAGGCCATGGTCCATGGCGATACTTGGGAGCCAAGCAACAGTAGTGTAGAAGACGAATGAAGACAGGCCAAAGTAAAGGAGTAAGTACCAAGCCCGGGGGTTAGTGTACATATTGTTGCCCTTTGCAAGCTTGGCAGTCTGGATAATTGGCCGACTTCTCCTTGCCGTGGGGAGCCATAGGATCAAGGTGACCGTAACCAAGAGGGTTAGGATAGTGATTCCAAATTGCCAGCTATTGGCGTGAGCGATTGGAGTGATCAGATAGGCTCCTAAGGCGCTAAACATGGTAAGAGAAACATTGTAGAGACTAGTCATTGGCCCGATTCGGTCGGGCATTTTTTCGGTGATGATCGCTGGTAATAGGACGTTAATGAAAGTGGTGGCGATCCCAATTAAGACAGTCCCAATCATTAAGGCTGAAAGTGAGAAGATCCGTAAAATTGAACCTAAGATTAGAATTGCTAAGGCGAGGGCGATGGTAATTTCGTTACCAAACCGCCGACTCAGTCCCGGAACTAGTGAAGAAAGTACTCCAAAGCAAATCAAGGGGATGGTGGTTAAGATTCCTAACTCGGTTACCGGAATGTGGAAACTAGTAGCGATTTCATTTACAACAGATGGTAGTGAGGTAAACGGTGACCGCATACAAGCTCCAAGAAGAAAGAGCCCAAGGACTAAGAAAAAGCTTTGACGTTTGGTTTGGGTCAAAGTGGTCATTCCTTTCGTATTAAAGTCACTATATTTTAGCACATATAACGTTTTACTAAAACCATAACTATTGAGTCAACAAGGAAGGACTAATTTTAAATCTTGAATTTTGGAGAAATTGACGAAACCGTTACAAAATAATACAATAGTTGAGATCTTAAATCGGAGGAAAATGATGACGGCAAAATTATATCCGTTTTTAACTTTTGAAAACGCAAAGGAAGCAATGGCCTACTATGCGGAAGTTTTCGGGGCCCAAATTATTACTCACAACCCGCTTAGCGAAGCGCAAGTGACGAACTTGGGGTTGGAAGTTTCAGATCTTGAAGAGACAACCGCATTAGGTGAGTTTACGGTTGCAGGGCAAAAAATTATTTGTGCGGATGCAACAATGAATAATCCACAACCTTCATCCTTAGTGGCGATTCTATTAAATTTTGATGGTGATGAAGGAGCTGCCCGGGAATTTTTTGATCGGTTAGCTAGTTCAGAAGAATTACGGGTGACAATGCCATTCGGACCTCATCAATATTATGGCCAATTAGGTCAAATTGTGGACCGTTACGGGATCACGTGGTATGTAGTTTCTGAATAATATTCAGAGATGAAATAAAGACCAGGAAGAACTCGCTTCTTCCCGGTCTTTTTACTTTTCATCTGCAAATTCACTTGCCCGTTGCTTAAGAACACCATAAATTCGTTCGATATCTCGATCCGTTCCCCGGAGTTCATAGTCAGCAAGAAAAGGTAAATTAAACTTGGCAGAATATTTGCGAGCCGTCAAGCAATACTGCTCGTTGAAATTTTTATTTCCAGAACCAACAATTCCCATGCAACGTTTGATATTGTCGTTTTGTTCTACATATTCTCCCAAAGGATTAGTCAGCATTTCGGTAAAGCCAGAATCAAAGCCGTTACCACCGTCGAGGTAAGTCGGAACGAAGATAAAGAAGGGCTGGGTTTCCTTAGCTGGTAAGGTTTGTTCGGTAATTTCTTTTAGAGTAACTGCCGGATTAGCCTTATTGATGATATGTTGTTGTTCAGCGTATGAAGCCAAGCGTTTTAAAAAGGAGCGGGTATTTCCTTCAATTGAAATGAAAAGAATGCTAAGATCGTTCATGTTAATTACCTCATTCAGTTAGTCTTCGATAATCTATTGTACGCGCTTTATTGAGAAATTAAAATAAAAGAAGCTTTATTTTTGCGAGGAAATTTATCATGGTTGAAATTAAATTAATTGATGAATCGGTTGCTGGTCTAGGGAAACAGATTAGTTCATTGGTTGGCTGTGAGCTAATAAAAAATTGGCAAATTAATTTTTCGCCTGACTTAGTTTTGGGGTGGATTCCAAATTTCAATACGCCAAATTTGGGGGTTGAGAAGTTAGTGCAATGGGTTGATCAGGCACCCGCTAAAGTAAAAAAAATTGTGATGCTTGCGCCGGCGGGAACTGCGGATGATGCTACTGTTGATCAGTTGACAGTTTGGTATGGTCAAAAAGCTCAGCAGTTAATGCTTGATGGCCTTTATGCAGTCAAAATGGTTGATGAATTGGAATTCCCTTACACTGTTATACGAGTTTTACCGCTAACTAAACAAAAGGTTGCGGGAAAAATTTATCGGGAAGGACAGTCGTTACTAGGTCAAGTTACTCCCCAAGATACCTTGGTAAAAGTTTTTGTAGAAGCGTTGACGACCGATAAGTACCTGAATCAATCAATTGGGATTGCTGATTAGTAAAATAGCTAGTTTGAAAAACCAGCTAATGGATAACCGAAACTAGTTAAGGTATAATTAGGTGGATAAAAGTGAAGGGGGCTTTAGCGTGGAACTCAAAAAATACGAAGCTTGGCGGAAGCGGTTAGCTTCAAGTCAGTTGCGGCGTTGGGAAGAATTACCTGAATTGAATCTTTACATTGATCAATTAATTGCAGTGATTAATGATCGTTGTGCTAGTTTGGGTGTAAGTCCCATTACCAAGTCGATGATTAACAATTATGTTAAAAAGGGTGTTATTATGGCGCCAGTAAAAAAGAAGTATTCACGGTATCAAGTCGCTGCGGTCATGGTAATTGCTTTGTTAAAGAACATTTATCCATTAACAGCGATTAAGGAAGCGCTAGACCAATTAACAATTAACGATTACCCACAAGCAACTTACAATCGCTTTGTGGAGCACTTTAATGCTTTACTATTAGACGAAACGGCTCCCCAGGGGAATGTTAATCCTGCTAATGATGAACTTTTGCGGTTAGCCGCGCAAACAGCTTACCAACGGATGCTATCAACTAAGCTTCTAGAAGAAATGAAGCGGCAACAGCAACCCGTCGAAGTGAAAAAGGGTTAAGAAAAAGGCTCTACCGGGAAAGCGGTGGGGAGCAAGTCTCCTTAACGGCCTGGTGGGGATAAGGAGCGGCAAGGCTGATTCTAAAAGAATCGTTCTGTTTGGCGTTTGTGAACCTACGCAATTGTACGATCAGCGGAAAATTATTCTTTAAGGTAGTGGCTTTCGCCCCGAGTTTCTGTGTAATATCAAAAAGGTTGGGAAGAAGTTTTTGGCTTTTTCCCAACCTTTTTCCTTAATTTACATTTAACTCAGTAACTGCCGGAGTCGTCTTAGCAATCACCTTACCGTGACGAATGTTATAGAGGACTTCAACGTGTTCGTTGAGGGCATTGTAGAAGTCGCTTTGGTTTAAGAGAATGCAGTCACCGGGTTTACCGACTTCAATGCCGTATTGGTCTTCGATGTGAAGAGTCCGAGCGGCATTGGTCGTTACGAACTTGTAGGAATCCTGGATTTGGCCGTAACCCATTAAATGGGAAATGTAGACCCCCATGGTAACGGCGTCGAGCATATTGCCATTACCAAGTGGATTCCATGGATCCTTAACGTCGTCTTCCCCAAAGGAAACATTAATCCCGGCAGCGTTAAGTTCCTTAACCCGGGTAACTCCCCGTCGTTTAGGATAGGTGTCAAATCGGCCGCCAAGGTGAACGTTAACTAAAGGATTAGCCACAAAGTTAATCCCACTCATTTTAAGGAGCCGGGAGAGTTTGTAGGTGTAAGCATCATTGTAACTTCCCATGGCCGTGGTGTGACTAGCTGTTACTCGCGAACCCATTTGCCGTTCGTAAGCTTCAGTAGCTAAAACTTCTAAGTTCCGGGAAGCAGGGTCGTCAATTTCATCACAGTGGACATCGACCAATTTATCGTACTTATCGGCCAGGGCCATTAAGAAGTGAACGGATTGCCAACCATATTCGGTTGTGAATTCAAAGTGTGGAATCCCCCCGACAACGTCAACCCCTTCTTTAACGGCTTGTTCCATTAGTTCCTTGCCATGAGGGAAGCTTAAAATTCCTTCTTGAGGGAAAGCAACTAGTTGGAGGTCAATACTGTCCTTCATTTCTTCCCGGAGTTCGAGAAGTGCTTCGGTAGCGATAAGATGGGGATCAGTGACATCAACGTGACTCCGGACGTGTTGGATTCCATGACCAATCATGTTTAACAAGGTTGCCTTGGCCCGCTTCTTTACATCGGCCTTGGTCAGATCCTTTTTCCGTTCACTCCAGATCCGGATACCATCAAATAGGGTCCCAGTTTCATTCCATTCTGGTTCGCCGGCGGTTAAAGTTGAGTCTAAATGAACGTGAGAATCAATGAATGGAGGGAGTAATAACTTACCTTCCCCATCAATTACGGTTTCGCCGGGTTTAGCGGTGAGGTTAGTCTCAATTTGGGAAAACTTACCATCCTCAATTTGAACGTCGGTAACTTCCTTTGCGTTATTTACGTGGACATTTTTAATTAACATAAGCTACTTCCTTTCTAAAAAACGCATCAGGACTGCATAGAGCAGGGCTGAGAATAACATGTCGATGAAGGTCATCCCCACAGTGTTCACAAAAATTGGTAATTGGTGACCCGCTAAAAAGAGAGCGACCCCCGCAACAAAAGTGATAATAGCACTGAGGTTGAAACCACCCCGGTACCAGTATTCGCCATTAATTTTACCAAATTCGGTGACGTGATAATTACCATGGTTAATAAAGTAAAAGTCGGTACAGATAATAGCAATTGTTGGACCAAGGACCATGGCAACGTAGTCAAGGAAGCTTTCAAAGGTGGTTAAGAAACTCCCAACAAACATTGGAATGAAGGTAACGAGAGTTGCCAAGGCTACGACGGTCCAAAGGGAGTACTTGAGCCGTAGCTTGGGAAAAATATTAGAAAGAGCAGATCCGGCCCCCAGTAAGTTAACCGCATTGGCCGTCATGGAAGTTAGGATAATAACGAGCAGGGCGATCACTCCAAGGCCCAGCTTGCTGGCGATGGTTGAAGGATCAGAGTTGTTGGCGTCGTAAATTCCGCTGGTAATGGCAATTCCGATCGTTGAGATTAAACCGATAAAGGCAAACCAAACCACCCCAACCATCGCGCCTAACCAAGGCGAAAGGACGGAATTATGCTTGTCAGCAGTAAAACGAGTGAAGTCAGCCCCGGCCGTTACCCAAGCTAGGTTAAAGGCGGCAACGTAGTCAATGGCGGCCCCAGTTGCCATCTTTTGTTTGAGCGGAACGGACCAATGAGCGATTTGGCTTAGAGAAACCGTCTTGAAGACCGCCACGGATTCCCAAATTACAAAGATTAAAACGACGATGATTCCGATCCGTTCAATCATTTGGATCGAACGGGAACCGCTAGCAACACTAATAATGTGGAGGATACTCATGATTAAGATCCCAACCACGAGGCCCCATTCACCGTTCGGTTGGCCCCAAACCGGCCATTTAAAGAGGTCATGGAAAAGGAGACTAACTGACTGGGCGGCGATGAAGGTGTTAACGGCGGTCCAACCAATAAATTGGGTGATGTTGACTAGCGATGGAAGGTAACTTCCCCGTTCACCAAAGGAAGCACGGGCGATGGTCATGGTTGAAACTCCGGTTTTATAACCGATGTAACCAACTAAACTTAAGAACAAGTATGAGAGGGCCGATGAAAGGACTAAGACCTGCATTGCGACCGCAAACCCGCAAGCAGCGATTACCCCTCCAACGAACCAGGTTCCGTTATTGGCGTTTGCGCCGACCCAGGTCGCAAACATATCCCAGCGGGTGGTGTGCCGGGCGTTTAGGGGAATCGGCGTAATTTCACTCGAACTTTGTTTTTCAGCCATGATAACCTCCAGAGATAAAAAAAGTCCTTCCCCGATTGGGCAAGGACGGTAATTTTTCGCTCTGGTAGTCTTAGCCTAGCTATAGGTTACCTTGAAAAGCTTTACTGGTCATTTGCGCCTCACGGGACTGCATTAAATGCCAAACTGAATTTTAAGTTGTAACGAGTATAGCGGTTTTAATTGGGGATGTCAATTGTCACCGCTTTACTTCGTGGCGGAGCCGGTCTAATTCGAGATGGTTAAAGCCACTATATTCAAAGGTGAAGTGGTATTGCTGACGAACCACGTTTAAGACAGCGATTAGTTCATCAAAGTCCAGGTCATTTAAAATGGCGATTGGCCAGGAGCGTTGCCAGTGGTGGGGTCGGCGGGAATTAAAGAAAAGGTTATAACAATCGTCCGGAGAATAATAAGCCACCGCAATCCAGTAGCGAGTTTGGCGGGTCTGTTTGAAATGACGGGCGATTTGTTCACAGATCTTTTTACCGATTGGTTGGGGATTAAAACTATTCAAAGCTCTGACCTCCACCGTGACCCCCAACTAGCTTTGACCGGGAAATAAAAGTACCACCTTTTTCGAGACTACTTGCCTTCATAATGGCAGTTTTACCGAATTTTTGGCGAATTTCATCCATCGTGTTTTCAACATCAATCGCCACGGTTGCAGCTCGACTTTGAAAGAGGTTTAATTGTTCGCCAAATCGTTCGCTAAGCCGGCTTGCGCTAACACTAATATGACGGACGGGTTGGCCTTGCCAATGTTGCTCAAAGAGGTCCAAGATTGGAAGAATTAATTTTCGCTCATCAGCAGTCGAAACGTCGAGCTTCTTAGAGTGAGCAAAGCCGGTCCGGCCGTCTTCATCGATGACGCCTTTGGCATAACCGATCCCGAGGTAAACCCCGTTCGCCTGTTTGTGCCGGGCCCGGAGGCGGGAAGCGACTTGGGCCGTAATTTCTTTAATTACCAATTCAATTTCGCCCTTTTTTACGTAATCCCGGGGAAGGACCTGGGAATTACCAATTGATCGGTCACGCTTGAGCGGTTGGTGACTAAGCACAGTCCGGTCAATTCCCCAGGCGGTGGCGTACAAACGGACTCCAATTTGCCCCAGTTCACGCTTGAGTAAATGGGGATCAGTATGGGCTAGTTCATACATATTAGTAATTCCAATGTTATTTAAGCGATTAGCCATCCGGTGATTAATGCCCCAAACATCCGTTAGGTTATCAATCTCCCAAATTTTTTGAGTGGCGATATTGTTGGTAATGACCCCAATTCCTTCTTTGTTATGCTTAGAGTAAACGTCTAAGGCGATCTTAGCTTGGAGCGGATTATTACCAACCCCAATGGTAGTAACGAGGTGTAGGCGATCATGGACCGTAGCTTGAATGGCTGTAATAACATCATAAATATTACTTGAAGTTAGTTGCCAAGAATGGGTGAGATTGAGCAGGGATTCGTCAATTGAGTAAGGAAGAATGTCTTCTGGGGGGATGAATTGTTGGTAGATGGCATTGACTTCCAGGTTCTTTTTAATATAGAGATTCATCCGGGGTGGGACCACCAACAGCCGGTCATCAGCTGGTAAATCTCGGGCCCGGTTAACATTATGCAAGTCAAAAAGCTTCTTAGCTGCAGGAGAAGAAGCTAAAATGAGACCACTCCCCGTGTTATCCGCCTCAGACATTACAACCAAGGGGGTGGTTAGGGGGTCGAGGTTACGAGTAGTACACTCCACCGTGGCGTAGAAAGATTTATTGTCGATCATTAGGTAAACGCCACTCGGCTCTTTTGAATAGTCCACGTCTTCACACCTCACTCAAAAAAACAAACGTTCTTGATTCTATTTTATAAAAGAACAAAAGAGAAAACAAGAGGTCGGGAGGAAACCTTTTCGATAGCCTGAAAAGGATAAGTAGGACAAAGGTTGATTTACAGCAATCAAGGTAACTTTGAGCGTATTTCTATTACTCTGATATCGTGGTAAGAAGGTACGATCCTTATAGATAAGTCAGCCGGAGAAAATTTGTTTTGAAAATTTAATTTCGGTCTTTCCTTATCTCACAGGACCGTTTGAAAGTTTTCTTACCAACTCAATTCAAAGTTAATTTAACCACTGCTTCACACCGTGGAGTTTGTGGCAACATGTCAACGGGTTGGATGTAGTCGACCCGGTAGGTTGAGGTTAAGCGCGCTAGGTTCCGGGCTAAGGTTGCCATATTACAAGAAACATAGGCAAATTTCCGGGGTTTTTCAGCTAAGATGGTGTCAATTAATTTTTGATCGAGTCCGGTCCGGGGTGGGTCAACGACTAAGGCATCGAAGTGTTGCCCAGCTTGGCGCCACTTTGGTAATAGTTCTTCGGCCGCCCCACATTCATAATGGGCATTACTAATACCATTCAACTTGGCGTTTTCATTAGCGTCATCAACGGCGGCTTGAATGGTTTCCATCCCCAAAACTCGTTTAACTTGACTGGCAAAGGAAAGCCCAATCGTCCCAATTCCGGCGTAGGCATCGATTAAAGTATCTTCCTTAGTTAAGTCCAAGGCTTTAGCGGTTTCTTCATAGAGGGTTTCAGTTTGAACCGGGTTGAGCTGTAAGAAGGACCGCGCTGAAAGTTGGAAATCCAGGCCCATTAAACTTTCCGTGACATAGTCTTTACCAGCTAAGTTAAGGGTTTGATCGCCCCAAACTAAGGGGGTGTCCCCAGGGTTAACGTTTTGCATGACTGAGGTCACCATTGGTAATTCGGCTTTAATGCGGGTTAAAAGTTGATGTTTTTTGATTAATTTCGGGGTATTAGTGATGAAAGTGACCTGGACTTCGCCCGTGGTAGTTTCTCGAATCGCAATCGTTTTAAGAATCCCACTGTGATTGCGCTCTTCATAGGTGGGGATTTGTAATTCTTCGATAAACGTTACTAACGCCCGCATGACCGTCATGGTTTGGGGCATTTGGATGGCACATTCCTTTAAGTCAACTACTTCATGACTATTAGCCCGGTAAAGGCCGGCCACCACATGTCCGTCAACGGTCCGAACTTGGAATTGAGCCTTGTTACGATAACCGTATCCCTGGGGGCTTGGAAGAGTTGGTTTAACCTGGTAGTACTTGTAACCTTGGGGTTTAAACTTTGCCAGACTATCAAGGACGACTTGGCGCTTAAATTTGAGTTGGGCAGGATAAGCAAGGTGCTCTAATTCAAAGCCCCCCGCGATACCAGCAACGGCGTCCTTCGGCGTAACTCGATCCTTACTTGGCCGCTTAAGCCGATGAATCTTAGCGGTTAAGTAGCGTTCTTGGACAGCAGTAACTTCAGCCACGATAACTTCACCTGGTAAGGCCCCAGGAACGAAGCAAACCTTATGCTTAAAATAGCCGATACCTTGACCTTCAATTCCTAATTTTTTGATTGTTAAAGGGAACCGTTCACCAACGGTAACGTGGACGGGGGTCGTTTGATGTTTCATGGGAAAACTCCTTCGATCTATAATGCTGGTTACCATTCTAGCATTATTGGGGGATGATTGCCCGGGAAATAAAAGGATAGAAGATGATCAGAGAAAATATTTGAATTGGAGGAACTACTTACATTATTGCTAATTAACTCAAAATTCCAATCACTTATCTTTTTGATTGACGATAATTAATTATCGTTTTACAATAACAATGTAAAATAATAGAAAAGAAAAGAGGTAAGATCATGTTAAACTGGTTTGAAAAGCTCAATTGTAAAGTTATTATTCCTCTGATCCATCTTTCGCTAGGAATAACAATGATCATAACTGTATTAGGTGGGCTCGCCTACCTAATTGTTGGTTTAATTGCTATCATTAGTCCTTCAATTATGGCTGATATCATTGAGACATCACCACAATGGGCGAGCGATAATCGGCTTTTACTTATCCTGGCCTACTTGATTGGGCTGGCATTTATCCCAGTTATTCTCGGGATAACCTACTACCTCAATGAACTAATTGGTGTAATTACTTCAGATTCACCATTTAGTGAAACTAGTTTAGTTGCAATTCAACGATTGTTCTATAGCACGCTGGCCTACGTTATTTTGCAAGTTATTGTCGGTCTAGTACAAGTTTTCACAAGGGCGTTTACTACCAAACTTGGGATTGATATGAAGCTTGATTTAAGTAGTGTTAGTATTTTAGTGATCTTAGATATTATTTACATGATCTTCAAGCGAGGGGTGGCACTCCAGAAAGATAATGACCAGATGATTTAGTCATGTGGTAATAAGTCAAGAACAAATTACCGATGACTAACTTGCTTTG
>DHKFI23501__coassemble_564_pt1 | contig 55833 bp, 51 predicted proteins | sample DHKFI23501__metabat2_high_PE_018 | metagenome-assembled genome bin DHKFI23501 | reverse complement strand
ATCAAAGTGGATAAATACTTTAAAAGTTGGTACTAATTTTTTTGCGAGAGCAATTATTTGTTCAGGTTGACGATGCGCAATTACCAAAACAGCTTGCATTTTTATCTCCTAAATCAGCTTATTAATCTTTTTGATTGCAGTCTTAATTTGTTGACCAGTTCGCAGCCCTTGCGCAACTCGCTTAACTCTAGCATGCATTTCTTTATAGTCAGTCGCTGATAGTTGAGCCAACTGGCTTGGGAGATCCGCTAAACTGTCAACGGCAATGCCTAAACCATTATTAACAATATATCTAGCAACCGCCGCTTTTTTCCAAACAACAATTGGGAGTCCACTACTTAAGTACAGTGAAACCTTATGGGGACAATTATACTGCATGTATTCTCCATAATCCCCATCACAAGTATCGATCCGATTTCCATCCCAAACTAAGCCAAAATTAGCTGTTAAATGCTTAGGAAGTTCTTCTGGACTGTAAATTCCTTCGTAGTTCACGTCTTCAGAAAAACTTGGTAATGGATTAGGACCATACACTTGTAACTTAAGTTGACCTTGAAAATTAATTTGCGAAAGAAAACCAGATTTCATCAAGTTCCCTGCAAAGCAAAGTGATCGTTGATAAGGTTGGTCAGCCTGAAGAGGTTGAGGATTTAGATAATCAAATACCCCCAAAATTACCATTGGGGTAGTAACTTGATGACTTTGAAGATATGATTGCATTGCCTCACTGTGCACAATTAAGCCATCCGCAGCATTTAACCATTCAGCCTCTTTTTTAGCGTATGCTTTATCCCGAAACATCCGTAAAGATTCAATATCGTGAACAATAAAAACCAACTTTGCGGTCGTTGTTTCTCGAATTGCTTTTATCATAGCATCCATTAAAACATTGGAATATACCGGATATTGAAAATAAATTTCATCAATTGATTTCCCTTTGAAAAGTCGCGGAATATCCCAATAGCGATATTTTAATTTCTTTATTTTCGATTCATAATCGAAAGGAATTCGCCAAATATCATAACCATCATTTTTTGAAAATTTTTCAATATCAGTTCTTGCTTTAGGTCCTGCATTATTTTCATGCGGATCAGTAACTGAAAGTAAGATTCGCTTTACCATAAACGACACCTTTCTAAAGAAATGAGCCATACTTTTCAGCATGGCTCCCCCTATTATATCCTATTTTCCGTTTTTCCGAATAAAGTCCTTAATTGCAATTCCACCAAAAGAAACGATAATCCCAATCAAGCCACCAAGGGCTACCCCAACCACAAGGTACTTCTTGGCGTGTGGCGTGGTCTTGCTTATAGCATCACTAGTCGTTGCTTTTGATAACGGTGTAATAGTCCCAACGCCCGCCTTAAGCTTTGGAAGTTCCTTTTGAGTTGCTACTGCTACCGCATTAACAATTTCGGTTGCATCTTTAGCTGAAGAACTCTCAACCTTTAAATCCATAATAAGGGATTGTTGATGACTTTTAGCATCAATCATGCTTTTAAGATCATCAACTGAATAAGCCTTCTTTAATTTCTTCGGCAAAAGAGCGTGCGTTTCCTTTGCGACCGATCGACTTTGAATTAACTCTTCGTAAGTCGTCATTAAGTTTTGATCCGCCATTACTTGAGCATTTTGGTCATTATTTTGCGTAGGGGCTGCTTGGTAGTTATGTGAAATCAAAACCTCACGTTCTGCTGTATAAGTAGTGTGCTGCCGATGCTTCGCTAAGAAACCAAAAGCGCCACCAAAGACAATCGCCAATACAATAATTAAAATGATGCTTTTTGCAAACATCCGTGTTAATTCTTTAACGGTGTACTCTTTCAAAACTTTTTCTCCTTTAACACTAGTTGATCTGAACTTGTAGCAAGAAAAGCTAGTAAGAACGGATCATAAGCAATATCGATTAATCGTTGCTCCAAAATCGCACTAACTGTGACGATTACCATGATACTTGCTAAGGCATAGTCGTTTAACTGAATTGATTGCCAACTAATCTTCATCATTATTACCACAACTACAAAAAGTGCAATAATCCCAAAAACAATTAGTAACCGCAAAAAAGACGAGTCAATAAAAAAATAGTTAGTAATATTTTGCTTAGCGCCAACACCGGCCCCATAACCATTTTCTTGAACAGCCTGACCAAAATTCGTAATTTTGTACCGTTCAAACGCCATTCTTCCGAACTGAAGCCGCCCCGACAAAACATGGTTAAGTTTTTCCAATAAATGATTGCTAGGATGATAGAAATAAGTTAACCAGATCACTACATAGCTTCCTAGAGCCGGAGCCAACCAGTAAAAACCACTGATTAACCTCGCTAACAAGTGCCCTGTAGCGGCCCGTTTGCCAAGCCATACTACTGGAACAAGTAAAACAATGGCCAATGCATCTAACCGTGCATCAGTTGTTTGCCACACGAAAATCGCAACAATTAAATAGCTGAAATAGTGATACCCTCTAAGACGGTCAAACCGTAAATAGCAATGAGCTAGTACCAAATATAGGACATGGGCCGCAAAGTCAGTTGAATAAATGATCCCAAACGAATGCCGAACTACATTAGTAGTATCACGGACAAAGACAAGATTGGGAATGATCCGAAGTTCAGCTGCTAAAAAGATCCCGATTAGACTGATTGTTCCTACAATTAAGTACAAGCGAATAATTTGGCGAAAATTTTCCCCCCGTATTCCCAAAATTAATGACCCCATAACAACAATCATGAAATCGTGAGAAGAACGCCAAGTAACAAACAGAAAAGCAAGTACACATAAATTACCGATAACTGACCATGCATGGTGACGATCTAAAAAGATAATTTTAAAGTAAATCAAACCAAGACCAATAAATAAGATCCGGTGTAATGTACTTGGCGCAAAAAAATCTGTATACGTTGACGTTTGTAAGAACGAAACCGTTAATATCAAAATGAAGGCAACTTGATAAAGCCATTCACCAGTCAGCCTAAATTCTGCCAATCTAGTTATTTGCTCATGAATTGTTTTCCCCATCATTACTCCTTCCGTTGAGCGAAAATTACTTACAGCTCACTCGGATGACCAACGATCTTCCGTTTTAAGAAGTTACCACCCTTAATTAGCCAATTAGTCTTTTCCATAAAGACATATTTTACTTCTTTTACACGGTACTGTGGGTTAACCTCTAACCAAACATCTAATAAGAGCTCACTTAAAAAGCCATAAACCCGCTGTTCGTATTCAGAATACGAGCTAATATCAATTCGCTTTTCAACTTCAGCTAAAACCCCATACATAAACTCACAATAAGACTTTAAAGGTTCCTTCTTCATGATGAACATATTAAACATATGCGCCCAAGTTCGTTTTAAGACCACTTGGTAAGCTTGTCGATACTCTGGATATAACTCATTAATTACCGCCGTCATTGCCTCAAGGGGTTCATGATGATGGGCGTGTAAATAATGTGACTCATTAGTTTCAATAAAGTAATTCCGCTTATTGGGTAAAATAATATCATAATCGGTCAATAAACGGTTAACTTCAGCCTCACTCAAAACAGTTGCCAAAGATTTAGTCTTTTGAAGACTTAAATAACGGCGATAATGAACTAACCCCATTGCATCGAGGTCGAGATTTTTCCACCCCCAGTAAATCGCAGTTAATTCACTATAGGTAGGGTTTTTAAGTGAAATATTGTCGCCCTCATTATCACCCTGATAAGATAAATTCTTTTCCGGATGAAGGCTCTTACCAACAAAAACAGGCAAGTATAACGGGTCCTGCGGCATCTCATATTGCTTATGTGCCGCTACTAATACTTTAACTTTCAAAGTTAATACTCCTAATTTAACGTTAAATGTCAGGCAAAGGCCTAACTTTTATTCTCCATTATTTTAATAACTAACTTTTAAATTACTACTTTCTTAGTTAGTATGCGCCATTAGGCTTGATCATAATCTTGATTGTTTTCAAAATAATAATAAAGTCAAGCCAAACTGAACGATTTTGAATATAGGTTAAATCTAATCGTACCATTTCGTCAAAATTAACATCATTACGACCACCAACCTGCCACATTCCAGTAGCACCAGGTGTCACTAACAAACGTTGCCTATCATATTCTGTATACTCAGCAACTTCGTATGGTAGCGGTGGCCGGGGGCCAACAATACTCATCGTCCCATTAATCACGTTAATTAGCTGCGGTAACTCGTCAATACTATATTTGCGAATTACTCGACCAACGCTCGTGATTCGAGGATCATTCTTTATTTTAAACATTGCCCCATTGACTTCGTTCTGGCTTCTTAGCTTAGCTAATAATTCGTCGGCATTACTAACCATTGACCGAAACTTAAACATCCGGAACTGTTTTCCATTTTTTCCTACCCGCGTTTGCGTATAAAAGACAGGTCCCTTAGGATCATTAACTTTAATGCAAATTGCAGTAATCAGAAAAATGGGGCTGAGAACTATCAATCCTAAACAAGAAGCGACGATATCAAAGAGGCGCTTGATAAACAAATAGCACTTTTGATGAGCTAGTCGTTCTTTATCAATTTGAATCTTTCTTTTTACCATAATAAAAATCTCTTGATCTTATGAACTATATCTGTTTTATTTTATCAGTGTTTTTAAGTTAAAAAAAGGTATTTTATAGTCTGTTCTTATCCTTTTAAAAACTTTAATCTTTGTTTAACAGATTTTTAAGCTTAACAACACAAAAGTTTTGGTTTGTTTATAGGCTCCAATTTTTATTCTTAATTTAGAGGTATTTGTTATGAACAAAAAGTCAAGGTGATTAATATATTAATTTTTGAACTTCATTTCCTTTTTTGGTTGGTCAAATTGTTATTAAGAGTGTAAGGCATGTGCACATCACTTACGAAAATAATTTTCTCAAAACTAGAAAGGAACTACAATCATGCAAACATCTTTTAAGGCAAACAAACTTCAACTCAATGGCACAAGCGAACTTCACCCGAATGGTTACCGGCGTAACTTCAACAACTTGATTGAAAATCCCGAACCAGCGGCAGTGCAATCTTTCGCCGAAGCGATCGCAAGTTTAACTGGCGAACAAATTGCCGATGGAATCTTAACCACTGCAAATACCCTACAAATGGCTTAATCAATTTTTACTACTTTTAGTTACTAACAATTGGAGGAATTAATTAAATGAAGACGTTAAACTTAACTTTCAAAGGCTCCCTTGGTAAGACTCACACTTTGAAACTCAACTATGCTAGCGATGGTCTATCCAAGGAACAAGTTCAAGCGGCCATGGACAAGATCGCAGCGGCTAAGCTCTTTATTAAGGACGGCGAAATCTTATACGCCGTACCGGTTAGTGCCAAGTACGTAACAACCACTGAAGATGTAGTCATCGCTAAACAAGCCGCTTAATAATTAAGCGGACGCTCAATTTTGGGCGTCCGCTTTTTGCGTCTAAGAGTTCGTTAATTTCCGTAAGCGAAAAATCAGTAGAGCCAAAGGTTCCGAAAAACGAAATAACTTCATCGTAATTTGATACCGGCGATCCAAAGTTTTGGGATCAACTGGACTAGTCTTGATAATCGTTTTTGCTTGAGCAAATAACTGCCGATTATAGTTTTTTGGACAATAGGTGCAGTAGCGAAGTGCCCGGATCAACATAAATTCATTCATCTCGTCTGCAACTTGAGGGTATTTCTCCTGGAAGAATAAATACTGTTGATTACTAGAATCAAATTGATCAGAAATATTTTTAGCGCTCATGTTAGAAACGATACTATCGTTTCTAACTAAATATTGATACGTAATAATCGGAGCATAGGCAATAAGTTTTGCTTCTTCAAAAACTTTATAAAGTACATATACATCTTCATATAGCTTTTTCTCTGGAAACTTAAACTTCTGAACTAAAGAGGTTTTATAAACTTTATCCCAAAGATAACTATCGTCAATAACGATTTTCATTGCTTGTGCTTTTGAAATTACACCTAAAGGATAATCACGGACATCCGTCATTTTTTTACCAGTTTCATCAATCTTTGTGTAACCCATGCAACAAATATCAGCTTTAGTATTTTCAATTACAGCAACTGCTTTTTGACAATGATCTGGTGAGACCGTATCGTCGCTATCAACAAACATAAGATATGTCCCAGTTGCAGCCATTAATCCCTTATTTCGAGCAACTGAAACACCTAAATTTTCTTGCGCGATAACTTTAATTCGTGAATCTTCTTTAGCATAACGCTGACAAATTTTTAACGAATCATCAGTTGAACCATCATCAACAAGGATAATTTCAAGATTTTGGTAGGTCTGATTCAAAATACTTTTTAAACAAGTACCTAAGTACTTATGACGGTTATAAACCGGCACCACAATACTAACTAAGGCTTGTTCTGTCATTTAGGAACCCCCGTCTTTAAAATAAACTGGCTTTATTATACTTTTCAAAGTTAATTACGTCCATCTCTGTTATGGGTTTAACGCTAATTAGTTACTATATTAATCTACATAAAATAAATATATTAATTTTAAATTTTTGTTTCCTTTTTTGCTTAGTCAAATTGTTATTAAGAGTGTAAGGCATGTGCACATCACTTACGAAAATAATTTTCTCAAAACTAGAAAGGAACTACGATCATGCAATCATCTTTTAAGGCAAACAAACTTCAACTCAACGGTACGAGCGAACTTCACCCGAACGGCTACCGGCGTAACTTCAACAACTTGACGGAAAAGCCGGATCCAGCAGCTGTTCAATCTTTCGCTGAAGCCATTGCGAGTTTGACTGGTGAACAAATTGCCGACGGGATTCTGACCACAGCAAGTAACTTGCAAATGGCCTAATTAATTTTACTACTTTTAAAATTTGGAGGACTCAATTAAATGAAGACGTTAAACTTAACTTTCAAAGGCTCCCTTGGCAAGACTCACACCTTAAAGCTTAACTACGCTAGTGATGGTTTGTCTAAGGAACTAGTTCAAGCCTCCATGGACAAGATTGCGGCGACTAAGCTCTTTATCAAGGAAGGCGAAATCTTGTACGCCATCCCAGTCAGTGCTAAGTACGTAACGACAACTGAAAACGTGGTGCTTGCTAAGCCAGCCGCATAGGCTTAATCCTTAACCGTCCAAATTATTCTACTCCCCCGCAAGTGGTCGTTTCAGCGAAACGGCCGCTTTTTACATAGTTCGCCACAAATCATAGGAGGTTAATTCTACTGTCCCTGCTTTGCGTACTTAGCTTCAACCGCGGCCTTTTGACTTTCCCACCAGTCACGGTGCTCGGTGTACCAATCAATGGTGTGCTTTAGACCGGTCTTAAAGTCGGTGAATTCCGGTTCCCAACCGAGTTCAGTCCGGAGCTTGGTGGCGTCAATGGCATAACGGAGGTCATGACCGGGACGGTCCTTAACGTGATCGTAAGCATCCATTGGTTGACCCATCATTTCCAGGATCATTTCAAGAACTTCCTTGTTGTTCTTTTCGCCGTTAGCCCCAATCAAGTAGGTTTCACCAATCTTACCCTTGGTAAGGATGGTCCAAACGGCCCGGGAATGGTCATTAGTGTGGATCCAATCCCGGACATTCTTCCCAGTCCCGTAAAGCTTTGGCCGAATTCCGCTCAAAATATTGGTAATTTGCCGAGGAATGAACTTTTCAATGTGTTGGTATGGGCCGTAGTTGTTGGAACAATTTGAAATCGTTGCTCGTAAACCAAAAGATCGCACCCAAGCCCGAACTAAGAGGTCGGAACTGGCCTTAGATGATGAGTAAGGACTGCTTGGCCGGTATGGAGAATCGGGTGTGAACTTTTCACCCTTGCCTTCACCATGACCAGGTAAGACTTCCCGTAACGGCAAGTCTCCGTATACTTCATCCGTTGAGATGTGGTGGAAACGAACATCGTACTTCCGGCAAGCGTTGATTAAAACTGACGTCCCCACGATATTAGTTTGAATAAAAGGCGTTGGGTCAATTAAAGAGTTATCATTATGACTTTCAGCCGCGTAGTGAACCACTGCATCCGCATCCTTAATCAAGGAATCGACTAATTCCTTATCGCAAATATCACCAACGACGAGTTTGACCCGGTCTTCTGGCAAACCTACTAAGTTGGCCTTATTACCAGCGTAAGTCAACCTATCCAAAACCGTAACGTGAACCTCAGGATGGTTGTTTACGACGTAATGGACAAAATTGGAACCGATAAATCCCGCTCCCCCGGTAACAATGATATTTTTAAACATATTATTTACTCCTTACGGGGCGATTACTCTTCTTCACTTCGCTGGTTAACCCAGGCCTCGATCTCATCATAGTCAAAGCCCTTGCGAAATAAGGCTTGTTTAACCTTCATGGTTAGCTCATACCCACTCGCCCGGCGAGCATAGCGGTTCCAAATTTTCTCTCCCTCGTGATCAAGGAGGTCCGTGATATTAACAGTTGGCTCCGTCGGGGTCGCTACATTAGCAGCTTCTTTAGCGATATCTCCACCATAGCCCTGGGTAATCAAACCCTGATAGACCTTTTCTTTTTGCCGACGGACGGGATGTTTCGCATAACGCCGGAAGAGCTTCTGCGCTAATTTCGTGGCGTTTTCCAGTTGCCGTTCTGATGTGAATTGTGCCAAAGCAGTATCAATTTGGAGTTCGCCCACCCGTTTAGCCCGCAACTTTCGGCGAATCACCGTTGGCCCCTTTAATTCCGTATTCATCACCGTCCGGACGTAAGCAGCCGCATAGGCCTCGTCATCAAGGAGTTGGTTTTCCCGAAGTTGCTTCAAGACCGGTTCAATTTGTTCTATGGGGACGCCTTCTTTAAGAAGCTTTTTAGTAACCTCATCTTCCGTCCGTAGCTGATAGGACAAAAAATCCAAAGCCTTTTCATAAGCTTGAGCAATCGCATCATCAGTAGTAATTTGAGCGACTTCTTCCTTGGTCAGCTCCATCCCCTTCAGCAAACGGTGTTTCACCAAGACGCTTTCCGCCACTGGAAAGGCATATTTACCATTTAAATAAACGTTATAGCGACCCGGTCGTTTTTGGGCCGCGATTTTTGTAATTTGTGCCATAGTTTTGGTTAATCGCTCCAATCAAAAAAGGCTGACAAGAAAGCAATACTTCTCCCAGCCTCTTATAGAGAAGTTCTTCTCCCTACCTCCTCTTCTTCCTTTTTTGCCAAAAATACAAGCGCTCTTCAATTTTTCCTTCCACAATATCCTGCAAGGCGGCATTAATCGTCGCCCCGACCATCACCAAGATTCCGGAAAGATTAAGCCAAATCATCATCAAGATGAAGGCCCCGATTGTTTTATAGGAAGTAATATTATGGGAGAAAAAGGCGCTATATAAGGAGAATAAACGGGAAACGCCCATCCAAGCTAAAGTAACTAATAGGGCCCCCACGGCAACAAAGCGTAACCGCACCCGAGCATTTGGAACGAAATAGTACAAAATTGTTAAGATAATAAAGAGCCCACCAAAAGTGATCGGCCATCGCACTTGATTGAAGAAGTAAATGTATTCAGAATTAAAGTGAAGAATCCCTTGTAACCCCTGCATAACTTGTTCCCCAATCCCGTAGGTAAAGGTCAAAATAAACATAAAGAAGATTAGGAAGAGGAGCCATAAAAAGGAAACCACCCGATTGATAACCGGATTTTGGTAACGGGCCACCCCATAGGCGCGGTTAACGCTCCGCTGAAAGGCAGCAATCCCCTGACTGGTCGACCAAACTGCCACCATAGCTCCAGTCGTCAAGACCCCACTTGATCCCCGGGAGAGAAAATCATAGATAAAGGGTTGCAAGAATGAATAAATGGAAGGCGGAACCGCCGTTTGTAGGTAAGCTAAAACCGTTTTGGCATTTAATCCCAACATCGGTAATAAGTTTCCAATCACCAAGACGGCCGGAAAAATCGACAAAAGAGTGTAATAAGCTAACACCGCCGCTGAGGTTGTAACTTCAGCCATCTGGAAATGCCGCATAAACAATTGGAATTCACGTTTTAGTTCCCGTTTAATGGTTCCGTCCTCCCTTTGTTTGATATGATCTTATTTTACCAGTTTCCGAAGAGCATTGAAAACCCGATTGATTCGTAAAAGATTTTGTGAATCAATCGGGTTTTTAATTTGAGACAGGCTTTTCTCAGCCTCGTTTTTTAGGTTATTATTTAATTTCTATTGCACCGTAACACTCTTAGCTAAGTTCCGTGGCTTATCAACGTCAAGCCCCTTTCCCAGACTAGTGTAGTAAGCCAATAATTGGGCTGGTACGACACTTAATAACGGTGAAATCATTTCATCAACGTCTGGCAAGATAATGGAGTCATCTTCCTTGGATAAATGCCGGGAAACGATCGTTAAAATATTAGCGCCCCGGGCAGCCGTTTCTTCAAGGTTACTCCGAGTTAAACCAGCCGTCCGGGATTGGGTAATAATCCCGATTACTGGCGTATTCTTTTCAATCAAAGCAATCGTCCCATGCTTTAATTCCCCAGATGCGAACCCTTCGGCTTGAACATAGGAGATTTCCTTCAACTTCAAAGCTGCTTCCAAGGAAACTGACCAATCAAGGCCCCGGCCGATGTAGAAGGCATTCCGTGGCTTCGACAAAGCATGACTAGCAATGGCTTCAATTTCGTCCTTACTGTCAACTAAGGCTTGCATCCCGTTTGCTACCTTGGCTAATTCATCCTTAACATCAAAGTTTTGCGCCGCTTCTAAGCCGAGGTATTCACCCAAAGCCTTAGCCAAGATTGCTTCAACAGCAACTTGAGCCGTGTAGGCCTTGGTTGAGGCAACGGCAATTTCTGGTCCCGCGTATAGTAACAAGGTATGGGTAGCTTCCCGGGAGAGCGTCGACTTATCAACGTTCGTGATCGTCAAACTTGGCCATTTGTTTTCGTTAATGTGGACCAATACTTCCCGGCTATCAGCCGTTTCCCCACTTTGTGAAAGGAAAATAAAGAATGGCTTCTTAGAAAGTAATGGTTGTTCATAAGCAAATTCAGAAGAAATATGAACCGAAGTTGGAATTTGAGCAAAGCGTTCAAACAACCGTGCCCCAACTAAGCCGGCATGGTAACTTGTCCCAGCACCAACGATGTAAAGGTGGTCCGCTTCCTTCATTTGGGCCAATAGCTTTTCATCAATTTGGGATTCGCCATTTGCGCCCAAGTACTTTTGAACTAAGCGCCGCATAACAGCTGGTTGTTCGTCGATTTCCTTTAACATGTAGAATGGATAAGCACCCTTGTCAGCGGCGTTAGCATCCATGTCGACCGTAAAGGTATCGCGGTGCTTTTCTTCATTGTCAAAGCTTTCGATCGTTACATGGTCTGGTTGCACGATAACTAATTCATGGTCCTCAATTTCCATGAATTCATTAGTTTCATTTAACATGGAGATGGCATCAGAACCAACCATGTTGTAGCCCTTACCGATCCCGACTAACAAAGGACTCTTGTTCTTAGCAACGTACAAGGTATCTGGTTGTTCCTTGTCCATTAAAGCAAAGGCATAAGAAGAATCCCGGGAAATCAACCGTAAAACCTTCAACAAGGCGGCCTTTGTGCCCATATCATAATCAGTCACAAATTTATCAACGAGTTGGACAATAACTTCCGTATCCGTTTGACTCTTGAACTTAACGCCACTTAAGTATTCTTCCTTAAGATCCTTGTAGTTTTCGATGACCCCGTTGTGAACCAGGTAAAAACGGTTGTCAGCAGAATATTGTGGGTGGGCGTTAGCTTGGTTTGGTTCCCCATGGGTTGCCCACCGGGTATGACCAATCCCAGCCATCCCTTGCACTTCTGGTGTTAAAGCTGATTCCAAGTTTGCGATCCGACCGGCTCGCTTGATCAAGAAATCTTTGCCCGCTTGATCATTAACGTAAATCCCAGCTGAATCATAACCCCGGTATTCCAACCGCTTTAAGCCATCAATCAAAATTGAGACAGTCTTCTTCGTCCCCGTAACTCCAACAATTCCACACATAAGCTTTTCTTCCTTTACAAATTGGTATAGATAGGTTTTTAAACCATTTTAATAGTTTTCTTTCTAACTCCTAGTATATTAAAAGCTTTTTCAACGCTTGTCAAATTTTCTTATCAAAATTGGTATAGGGTCGTTTGTGAAATTGGTATGGTTAGATCAACTTAATTGGCAACGACCGATCGATTAGCAATTTGTTGGTACATACTAGCCGATATTCCGAGAAGCAATGTCACTTTGCAAATTAAAAAGAAGGCTAGAAAGAAATTTGCCTTTCTTCCTAGCCCCTCTGGCTTCTTCAAATATTATTCAGAAATTTAGGTCGAGCTTCTCCCTACCTCTACTTAAATTCTTCTTCGGCAACCTTAGCGATCCGGGAAACATAGTTGTGAACGAGTTCCTTCGTTGGGGCTTCTGCCATAATCCGGAGAAGAGGTTCGGTCCCACTTGGGCGAACAAGGACTCGGCCGTCACCATTCATTTCACCTTCAACCTTTGCGATAATCGCCTTTAAGTTGGCATTTTCCATCGCGGCTGCCTTATCTGGCACTTTGATGTTAACCAATTCTTGTGGGTAAGTCGTTACATCGGCTGCCAATTCCTTCAAAGTCTTACCAGTTGTCTTAACTACTTGGAGTAATTGAAGGGCGGTCAACATCCCATCACCAGTCGTATTGTGATCTAAGAAGATGATGTGACCAGATTGTTCACCACCTAGGTTGTAGCCATTCTTCAGCATTTCTTCAACCACGTAGCGATCCCCAACCTTGGTCTTAACACTCTTCATACCATGAGCTTCTAAGGCTTTGTACATCCCCAAGTTGCTCATCACCGTCGTAACGACCGTGTCTTTCTTAAGGCGACCATTTTCCTCCATGTTCTTTCCACAGATGTACATGATCTTGTCCCCATCGACCAAGTTTCCTTCGTGGTCAACGGCAATGCACCGGTCCCCATCTCCGTCAAAAGCAATTCCGAGATCTGCTTCGTTTTCCACAACGGCCTTTTGCAGGCTTTCAGGATGAGTGGATCCACAGTTGAGGTTAGTGTTTAAGCCATCTGGTTGATCATGAATTGGAATCAAATCAACGTTAACATCTGCAAATAGGTTGGCAATAAAGCCACTCGTCGCCCCATTAGCAGCGTCAACGACAACCTTTAAGCCTTCAAGATTCGTTGAGATGGTTTGTTCCAAGAAGGAAGTATACTTCAAAGCCCCTTCCTTGTAGTCATCAACAATCCCCAGTCCGTCGGCAGCTGGCCGTGGTAGGGTATCTGCTTCGGCATCCAAAAGCTGTTCAATTTCGTATTCAAGTTCATCAGAAAGCTTGAACCCGTCACTCCCGAAGTACTTAATCCCGTTATATTCAATCGGATTGTGAGAAGCTGTAATCATAACTCCCGCATCAGCTTCTTGGGCCCGGACTAAGTAGGCAACCCCAGGAGTAGTAACTACCCCCAACCGGAGTACTTCAATCCCAACTGAAAGGAGACCCGCAATTAAGGCACTTTCTAACATTTCCCCAGAAATCCGAGTATCCCGGGAAACCAAGACCTGAGGACGCTTCCGATCAGAGTGGCGGGTTAAAACATACCCACCGGCCCGACCAACCCGAAAGGCTAATTCTGGGCTTAATTCTTGGTTAGCAACTCCCCGAACGCCGTCGGTTCCAAAATACTTTAACTTCATTCAAAAAAACTCCTAACTATTACTGCTGTCACTACTCGAGTCAGTACTCGAGATACTTTCGGACTGACTCGATTGCGATTGGCTTTCACTGGATCTATTACTATTTGATGATTCGCTACTGCTACTTGATGAAGAACTGCTATCACTCTTACTTGCACTGATTGGTACGGTCACGCTAATCGTGCTTGGCATTACCACCACGTTAACGGTCTGGCCTTGCCGATCAATTGCTTGGAGGGTAACTTGCTGTTGTAAATCACTCGTTGCATTCTTCGGCACATTAACCACGGCAATCACCTTGGTGACCCGCTTAACTTCGCTCTTGGCTCCCGTAATTTGAACAGTGCTCATGGAAGCCTTTGGGGTCCCAACTTTGTAATTACCATTAACTGTCTTAGCGCTTAAGCGGACTTCAACTGGTAAGGTAGTCGTCGTCCGTGGTTGAATCTTCACCTTGATGGTAGCCGGAATGACGGTGGCTCGCAACTCGGAATTTAAGCCCAAAGTCTTAAGCTTCACCGTATGCTCCCCACTTCCCAAGTTATTTAAGTTCGCGTACACTTTAAAATTCTGGGTGTTCATCGTGGTGGTGACCAAAGCGGAAGGGCCACTGATCTTCACCTTTACGTATTGAGGATAACCTGATACCACATACTTTTGACTATTGACCGTCAAATCGAGGGGTATCTTCATGGTTTCCGTCTTATTCGACATCAAAGCGGTTGAATTACCATTCCGCGTTGTTTGGTGCAAGAAACCATTTTTACTCCCGTTAACGTACATAAAGAGAGTCAAGGCAAAAATCAAAGAAATGATTCGGTAGAACCACTTACTGTTAAAAAAGCCGGTTTGATCGTCTTTCACTTGCCCACCCCCTTTAAGCGGGTTAATAAGTCCGTAAACAAATTCTTGTTGCTTTCTTCCTCTTTGTAGAGTTGGGCCCGGAGGAACTTCAAGTAGTTCTTCTGGGTCATGTTCCGTAACAATTCATTGTCCTTGGTAATTGAAACTTCCCCGGTCTCTTCAGAAATGACAATCGTTAGGGCATCGGTGACTTCTGAAATTCCAACGGCCGCCCGATGCCGGGTCCCTAATTCCTTCGGGATCAGCTTACTATCCGACAAGGGCAAGTAAGCCGCTGCTACGGCAATCCGGTTATTTTTGATGATTACCGCTCCGTCATGAAGTGGGGTGTTGGGAATAAAGGTATTGATCAACAAAGCTCCGGTCACGTTAGCGTCCAAGGGAATCCCGGTTTCAATATACTCTTCTAAACCGGTTTCCATTTGAATGGAGATCAAGGCCCCAATCCGCCGCTTAGACATGTACTGGATGGCTTGATCAAGCTGTTTAATCAGTTCCTCTTCTTTTTCATTTGCCACCCGATTACGAGTCAACATTGTCCCCCGGCCAAGGTGTTCCAACCCCCGCCGAATTTCTGGCTGGAAGATAATCACCATCGCAATTACCCCCCAATTGATTACTTGGTCCATCACCCACGAAACGGTCGAAAGGCCCACGTACCAAGAGACAACCTTGATGATAATAATAATCAAGATCCCCTTGAAAAGCTGGACGGCCCGGGTCCCCTTTAAAAGGACCATCAATTCATAGATCACTAACCAGATGACCAGAATATCAATTAAATTAATAAAATTTCGCCACGTAAGAAGGGTAGCGAGGACTTGCATTGAGCATCCCCCCGATCAAATTACGGGACCCATTATATCATCTCGGTCCCTAAATTGCGTACCTATTTTTAGTCCCGGCCGATAATCCGGACTTCCGTTTCTAACTGCACGCCAAACTTTTCCTTGACGGTCGCTTGAACATGGCGGATAACGGCTTGGTAGTCACTCGCCGTCCCATTGCCGATATTTACGATAAAGCCCGCATGCTTCGTGGAAACTTGAGCGCCACCAACCGTGTAACCTTGGAGCCCGGAATCATGGATTAATTTACCGGCATAGTACCCCGTTGGTCGCTTGAAGACACTCCCGCAAGAAGGTAATTCAAGCGGTTGCTTAGCGGCCCGCCGCGCATTTAAATCATCCATTTCAGCTTTAATAGCATCAAAGTCTCCCGGCGTCAGCTTGAAATTGGCGGAAAGAACCACCATGTGCCCATCTTGGACGGCACTATGACGGTAACCGAAATCAAGGGCTTCATTATCTAAAGTTTTAATTTCTCCTGCTGGCGTCATTACCGTAGCAGAGACAACCACGTTCTTCGTTTCACCACCGTAAGCTCCAGCATTCATGAAAACAGCTCCACCAACACTACCAGGAATCCCGGCCGCAAATTCAAGTCCACTCAAGCTAGCATCCCGCGCCGCAATCGTCACGTCAATGTAGGCCGCCCCAGCTTGGGCTGTTACTACGTTATCATGAATCGTAATTTGTTTCATCTTCGTTAGGATTAAGGTCAAACCAGCAATCCCACCGTCCTTAACGATTAGATTGCTAGCATTGCCCAAAATCGTTAATGGGATTTGGTGTTCGTGCACGTAAGTCACAATCGTCTTAACTTGGTCCACCGTTTCCGGAAAGGCTAACCAATCTGCCGGGCCACCCGTTTTGGTATGAGTGTACTTAGAAAGCGGTTCGTCTTTTAAGAGCGTCACCCCCGCGAAGGTATCCGTTGCTAATTCATAAGTCATTTTTTAGTTCCTTTCAATCGTCATGGACTTTATCCAAACTTTAGCTAACTTCTTTTAATTTAGCCTAGGTTGAGGAATTAAATCGTCTTTTTTGTGAAACCCCAACCAACTCTCTCGATTATATCATTTTGCCAATAGTTTGCATCATAAAGACCTGGTGAATTATAATTTTGGCAAAGAAAACGGAGGAATTAACAGATGAATTTTATCGCCATGGACTTTGAAACTGCTTCAGCCAAACGTTACAGTGCCTGTTCACTCGCTTTGACTGTCGTCCGCAACAACCAAATTACTGACGAATTTTACACCCTCATTAATCCCCAAACACCATTTTTCTGGCGGAACATCCAAATTCACGGAATCCACGAAAAAGACGTCCAAGATGCACCAACTTTCCCTGAAGTTTGGGAACACATCCAACCCTTCTTCACCCCGGAAAAGTTAGTAATTGCCCACAACGCTACCTTTGATAACAGTGTTTTAAAAAACACTTTACAACATTATGGGATTGCACCGGCCCATTATCTGACCTTAGATACCGTCAAGACCAGTCGGGCCTTTTATCCCCAACTGATGAACCACCGGCTTAACACCGTTGCTGAAGCCTTACAAATTGACTTGCATCATCATCACAATGCCTTAGACGATGCCCAAGCTTGTGCAAATATTTTGATTCACCAAGCTCAACAATTTGGACCAGCACAATTACAACGGTTTATTAGAGAAGTAAAATAGTTATTTCCTATTTTCTTAAACAATCCCAACCACTAGCCAAGGAACGTAGTGGAGATGATTTTGGGCCAGTTTTATTTGAAAATTATCCTCGAGATAAGGTGACCGCCTTGAGACTAGCTAAAGCAAGCCTCTACGCCAGCATTGCTTATCATCGCAGAATTTTCGGCAAAACCTTTCTAAGCTAACATCAATTTCACCACTGCTAGCATGGCTAGTTGATGACTAATGATAGCAAAAGGCCACTAATAAGGGTTAAATAGCCAAATTATCGTTGGTAGCTTGACTAATCCGGCTCCATTAAGGAATCTCCCTCTAGATAAGAGATAGCTTTGAAAAGTGAGTTGGCAAAAAAGCTTTCAAACGGTCCTGTAAGATAAGGAACAGCCGGAGTGAAATTTATTTTGCAAATTTCACTCCGGCTGATTTATCTATAAGAACTGTGCTTGGCGTCCGCAAACTCATCCAAGACTGAATAGGTTGTACAACCGTTAGGGAAGCAACTGCCATTCAGCTACTGCTTTTTACCACGATATCTGCATAACAGAGATCCTCTCAAAGTTGTGTCGGTTGCGTTCCAACCTTTAAATTTGTGGCCTCGGTTTTTCTATTTTTTAATGATATTGTTATTTCATCACGCTAAGTAGATGATAATATTTTTTATAGTGCATGAGAGCCTAGAACTTACCTTCAATTTCTACCTGCTCACTTTTGGTACACCATCCGATAAGCGGCGGTCAATTCACCATTTGCCATTGGTTCTTCCAATTGACCAGTCGTTTGAAACCCAAGATCTTGATAAAGTTTAATCGCCCACCGATTCGTGGTAAACACAGTTAACATCAACTCATCGAGGATACTGTAATTTTCATACCAGTACTGGCTTTCATCGACCAACAAGCGACCAATGCCTTGGTGCCAATAATCTTTTGCCACGATGACGCCAAGTTCACCAACCCCTGGTTGATCAGCAAGGTGCATAATCGTTAAGACCCCAACGATCTCTTCACCTAAACAGGCTAACAAGATTAAGCAGTCATTTCGATCGGCAACCGAAGCTAGCCGAATAGCTTCTTCCTTAACGGTAACTTTATCCAACCCAGGTAGTAAGATTGCCTGACTCTCTGTCGCCGCCTGGCGCAAAAAAGTTAATAGTCGGGAAGCATCCGCCCGCTCAGCTACACGAACTCTGATCTCATTTGTCGTCATGAAGCCACTCCTCGACTAACTTTTCAAAGTGTTCCCCGTGAGGAACAACTTTAAGTTGGCGTTCGTTTTCTTGATCCGTCCGAGTGAAACTAAGGGAGAGGTAATCCGTTGGAAGCTCATCTTCAATGAATTGTGCCCATTCAACAACACTAACCCCATCCCCATCAAAGTATTCTTCCAAACCAAGATCTTCCGCGCCACCATCTTCCAAGCGATAAATATCCATATGGTAAAGGGGAAGGCGCCCAGATTGGTATTCTCGAATAATGGTAAAGGTCGGACTCTTAATCATCTGGTTGATCCCTAAACCAGTAGCTAACCCCTTCGTAAAGGTAGTTTTACCAGCTCCAAGATCCCCATTTAAAACGAGGACATCTCCCGCCTGGAGAAAGGGTGCTAATCTTTGGCCGAGTTCAATGGTTGCTTGGCGGTTCGGTAAATTAACCTGCACCATGGTCAACCTACTTTACTTGGGCTGCCGTGATTAAAGCAACCTTGTAGACGTCTTCTTCGCTCGTTCCCCGAGAAAGGTCAGCAATTGGGGCATTCAGGCCTTGAAGGATTGGGCCGACAGCTTCAAAGCCCCCGAACCGTTGAGCAATCTTGTAACCAATGTTCCCAGCTTCAAGACTTGGGAAAACAAAGACATTGGCGTGCCCGGCAACCTTAGAACCTGGTGCCTTTAAAGTCCCAACTTCAGGAACGAAGGCAGCGTCAAATTGGAGTTCCCCATCAACGGCAAGTTCTGGAGCTTGTGCTTGAACAAGCTTCGTTGCTTCAGCCACCTTGGTAACCATGTCACCCTTAGCGGAACCCTTGGTAGAGAAAGAAAGCATCGCAACCTTTGGATCAATTCCAAAGAGTTTTGCCGTTTCAGCACTTTGGATTGCGACCGCCGCCATCGTTTCAGCGTCTAATTCAATGTTGATGGCACAGTCAGCGAAGACGTAACGTTCTTCACCCTTTTGCATGATGAAGGCCCCAGAAATCCGCTTTTGACCAGGCTTAGTCTTAACGATTTGTAATGCTGGCCGAACCGTTGCTCCAGTTGAGTGAACCGCACCAGAAACCATCCCGTCAACCTTGCCCATGTAAACTAACATGGTCCCAAAGTAGGAAACGTCTTCCAACATCTTGTCAACTTCTTCCGGCGTGTTCTTACCCTTCCGGCGTTCTAGCAAGGAGTCGTGCATAGCTTGCTTGTCACTTACTGGGTAAGTTACTGGATCAAGAATTTCAATCCCGCTTAAATCAAAATTATTGTCCTTCGCTACTTGGTTCAATTCAGCTTCAGAACCAAGCAAAACTGGGTCAACAACGCCATCAGTCTTCAAACGCACCGCAGCGCCCATAATCCGCTTGTCGCTACCTTCTGGGAATACGATTCGGCGATTCTTACCCTTTAAATCTTGAGCTAACTTTCCAAAAATATCCATTTCGAAGACTCCTTTTCTTATTCACCATCAACTGTTGCTGGTAATTGCCAATCAATCGGCGTTTCCCCCAGCGCTACCAAGGCTTGGTTCGTTTTAGAAAATGGTTTAGAACCAAAGAACCCGCGGTAAGCTGATAGAGGACTTGGATGGGCTGATTCTAAAACAATATTCGTTTTCAGATCAATCAACTGCTTCTTCTTTTGAGCCGCTTTTCCCCACAAGATGAAGACCACTGGTTGAGGCCGTTCGGATAAAGCTACAATCGCAGCATCCGTCAATTTTTCCCAACCATGTCCTTGGTGAGAATAAGCTTGACCAGCCCGGACAGTTAAGACCGAGTTCAAAAGCAAAACTCCCTGCTCTGCCCACTTTTTAAGGTAACCATGATTTACCGGTGGGTAACCAAGATCATCCTGCAGTTCCTTATAAATATTTTGTAGGGATGGCGGAATAGCCACACCTGGTAAAACTGAAAAACTTAAGCCATGCGCTTGGTGAGGACCATGGTAAGGATCTTGCCCTAAAATTACCACTTTTACTTTTGAATAGGGTGTCCACTCAAAAGCGGTAAAAATGTGATGCATCTCAGGATAGATCGTTTGCGTCTGGTACTCGTTTAACAAAAAGTTATGAAGTTGTTGATAATAGTCCGCTTCAAACTGAGGCTTTAAGATTGGCCACCAGTCGTTATGAATTAATTGCTTCAAAATCATGCACCTCGTTTTTAATTTTAGCATATTTTATTGCCAGGCGGGAGAAAATACGAAATCGCTATCAATCCTGTTCAAATTATCGTTTCGCTGATAAAATGAAGGTAAATATTCGAAAAGGAGGAGTTAGCCGTGCGAACCCTGTACATGCGTGATCATGCAACTGATCGGCAACCAGCAACTGTTGTTCATGATGCCGATAATGATGCCGTTTACCTGTTAGCCGGCAAATGGGGAATCCGCCAAGATGCCCTTTCCCTTTATAACATGCACGGTGATTTACTAGCAGAAGTTAAGCAACTTTCGCTTGGACTTCTCCCTAAATTTGCCCTTTACGCAGACCACAAACGGGTTGGCGTTGTTGGTAAATCGCTTGGTTTTGTTCGCGAAGTCGTCTATATTCGGGGACTTAACTGGGTGATCGTTGGCAACGCTATGACTAATCATTACCGGGTCTTCAAAGGCAGTCGGCAAATCTTCGCCATGGAACCCGCTAAAAATACGGGAGCTTCCTACCTTGCTATTACCATCGGTGTCAAAAGTGAAGAACCCCTTGCCATTTTAGTAGCTTGTGTCTTAAACCATTGGGCAAAACGGTCCGATCCCAAACCGGTTCGGGTGCGTTTTAAGTTCAAGCCCGTTTCCCAAACTAACTGGGGCTTGGAAGCACCAATTAAAATTAATAATAAAGACTACCAATAAAAGGTAGCGACTGAAAAACGCTCCGACCATTTGCCAGGGAACGTAGTGGAGATGATTTTGAGCCTCCAAAGAGTCTCAAAACTCACTCTTGGTGTAAGCTCACTTTGCTCGCTAACATTAATTTCATCATTTCTGGGATGGTTGATGATCGGTTTTAAATATACTAAAGGCCACTAATTAAGGTTAAGTAGCCAACTTATCGTTAGCAACTTGTCTACTAACGATAAGTTTAAAGTTGCATTGGCTACGTTCCAACCTTTAAATTAGTGGCCTTAATAGTTAGCATTATTAAGCCTTATTTTCTTCGACTTAGTAATGCTTCATAACCCGTTCAATTTGCCGTTCTTGTTCCCGACGTTTAATGTCATTCCGCTTATCGTACTCATGCTTTCCTTTGGCCACCCCAATTAAAACCTTAGCGAAGCCGTGCTTTAAGTACATTTTTAGAGGAACGATGGTAACTCCTTTCGTTGAAAGGGCTTCTCGTAACTTTTTTAATTCTTTTTTATGCAGGAGTAATTTCCGGTTCCGGAGGGGATCGTGGTTAAAGACATTCCCGTTACTGTATTCAGTAATGTGGACATTCATCAACCACAATTCCCCATCATGAAACTGGGCATAACCATCTTTTAATTGGACCCGCCGTTCCCGGACGGACTTAATTTCAGTCCCCGTTAACACTAACCCCGCCTCATAGGTATCCGTAACGGCATAGTCGTGCCGGGCTTTTTTATTTTGGGCCACTAAATTGGCATCCAAAGCTGGTTTCTTTTTCTTTGCCATTTAAAACCCTCTTTTCTTTTGTCATGTTAGCGGTGGCGACGACGACGTTGGAACGGTTCCTTGTCACCTTTATGGCGGGTCTGACCTCGATTAATTTGATAACTATTCCGGTCTCCATTATCCCGCCGACGATCAGAGCTTCGGTGGTCATCCTGATTACGACGGTGACCATTATTCCGGCCTCCGCGGCCTCGACCACCCCGCCGATCATCTTGGCGAGGAGCTCGGAGCTTCGTCACCGGTGCATCCCCAGGGTTAACCAGTTCAAAGTCGACTTCTCTTTGGTCCTTATCAACCCGCAGTAACTTCACCTTAACTGGTTGGCCAATTTGGAAAATGTGATGATTACGCCGCCCAACTAAGGCCATGTGCTTTTCGATGTATTCATAGAAGTCGTCTTGCATGACACTAATATGAATTAGACCTTCGACCGTGTTTTCAAGGGCCACAAAGAGACCAAATTTCATCACGGAAGATACCACCGCATCAAAGGTTTCCCCAATATGGTCTTCCATGTATTCAGCCTTCTTCATACTGTCAACGTCCCGTTCAGTATCAATTCCCCGCCGTTCGGTCATTGAAGTGTGTTCAGCGACTTCTTTTAAGATCCCATCATACTTTGCCTTAGCTTCAGCCCCGGTTCCGTTTTCAGCGTACCAACGAATTAAACGGTGGACCGTCGTATCAGGGTACCGCCGAATCGGGGAAGTAAAGTGAGTGTAATACTTGGCCCCTAAACCAAAGTGGCCGAGTTCTTCATCCGCGTACTTTGCTTGTTGCATACTCCGCAACATCATGACTTGCACCATTTGTTCTTCAGGTGTCCCGGCAACGTCTTTTAAGACTTTTTGGAGCATCTTAGGTGACGCATCGTTTAAGTTCCCCTTCATTTGAATTCCGAAGACGGATAAGAATTCCGCAAAATTCTTGATCCGGTCTGCATCTGGAGTTTCGTGAATCCGGTAAAGAAATGGCACGTGAAGCTTAAAGTAGTGTTCTGCTACCGTTTCGTTAGCCGCTAACATGAAGGATTCAATCATCCGTTCTGATAATCCCCGGTCACGGAGCTCAATATCGATTGGATGACCAAGATCATCAACGATAATCTTAGCTTCTGGAGCTTCGAAGTCAATTGCCCCCCGTTGGTGCCGGTGCTTGAGTAAGATTCGGTGAAGTTCGGCCATCGTTTCAAACATTGGCACTAATTCTCGGTACTCTTGCCGCGTCTTTTCATCGTGGACTTCAAGAATCTTATTAACTGCCTTGTAAGTCATCCGGGCATGGGAACGAATGACTGATGGGAAGATATCTTCCTTCACTACGTTCCCTTGAGGATCAATTTCCATTTCACAAGACATTGCTAGTCGTTCTTCATTGGGGTTTAACGAACAAATCCCGTTTGACAACCGCTTTGGCAACATTGGAACTACCCGATCGGTTAAGTAGACGGAAGTCCCCCGCCGATAAGCTTCTTGATCCAACGGAGTACCCGGCTTAACGTAATGCGAAACGTCAGCGATATGGACCCCTAGGTGGTAATTCCCGTTATCAAGCTTCCATGCCACGACGGCATCATCCAAGTCTTTAGATTCGATACTATCGATCGTAACTAATGGTTGATCCGTTAAATCCCGGCGGCCAACCTTTTCTTCTGGTAAGACGTGCAGAGGAATGGCGTTTGCTTGGTCAAGGGCTTCTTTAGGAAATTCGTGGGGAACATCATGGGCATAGATTACGGACAAAATATCAATCCCTGGTTCATCCTTATCCCCAATTACTTCGGTGACGGCTCCCGTCAAAATTTCTGGCGATTCGTCACTTGGATAAGAAGTAATCGTCGCGGTTACGACTTCATTATCTTGGGGATGCAAACCTTGATCCGTCACAAAGAAACGGAAGTTGGCTAACTTCTTATCCTTTAAGATAATTTCTCCAATAAATTTACCCATTGTTAGGTTCTTAAATTCCCCAACAACATGTTCATAATGGTGTTCTAGGATCTCCGTAACTTCCCCTTCGGGACCTTGTTCCTTCGTTGGGTCACCTACCCGGAGAATTTTTACTTTAACTTCATCCCCCGTTAAAGCATGGGCAGTGTGATCAGGGTTAACGTAAATATCGGGTAAGGTTTCATCATAAGCAACGAAACCAAAGCCCTTAGCGTTTCCATGGAAAACCCCAACGATTTCTTGCTGCTGCGGGACAAGTTTAAATTCCCCTTGGTCAGTTACTTCAACCAGGTCTTCACGCTCCATTTGGGCTAAGGTCTGGATTAAAGGTTTAAAATCGTTAGCCGTTTCCTTTTTAATTAAGCGGCCAATTTTTTCGGCTGACAAACTGATCGTGGGATTAGTCCCCAAGACCTTTAAAATTTGTTCCTTTAATTCTGTCATCAAGTATTCCTCTCAATTATTCGTGTGCTGGAGAAAGTTAAATTGCAAAATAAAAGGCCATGGCACCTGCCACAGCCTCTTCAATCAGTATTACTTTTTGTTCGCCGCGGTCGTCTAATGTGACGTGGTGTAAATGATCGCCAAAGCTAAAATAAAGAAGATCGCCCCAACGATGGTCGTTACAATCTGCATAACGGCTTCAAACCCCCGGGACTTCCGCCGGGAAAATAAATCTCCTGAACCACCGGTCAAGGCAGACATTGCATCGTTATCAGTTTTCGCTGGCTGCATCATTACGCAAGCAATTAAGACAACGCAGTCGATCAAGAAGAGGGTCATTAACATTGTTATTCCTCCTATTTTCAACCACAACATATCTTTATGATCATAACATATTTCAACAAATTTGCCTACTTAGATTCCTTTAAATCTTTAGTCACTAATTTCTTTAAGGGTGGCCCCAGTTTTTAAACTTACCGGAAGAACCGTGGAAGACGGGGTAAATTTACCACTGATTCGGTCGACCAATAATTGGACGGCATAGGTTGCCATTTGTTTAATTGGTTGGACAATGGTTGCTAATTCGGGAACCAACTCTTGAGTCGCCTGAGCACCATCATACCCGACAATTTGAAGTTGGGATGGCACCTGGTAACCTCGTTGACGAGCGATGCTTAAAATCCGCGCCGCATCAAGATCATTACTTGCAAAAATTCCATCAACATTTGGATGTTCATCAAACAAGCGGTTAAAGAGCTGATTACGGTCGGCTACCGTTTCATTATTTTTAACAGTGTAAGTATAGCTAACCAAGCCATTTTCTTTCATTGCATCTTCAAAGGCTTGTTCCCGCTTATTATCATGCCAATTTGAAGGGTTAACACTGTAAATATGAACAATGTGTTGGCACCCCCGTGCGATTAATGCTTCCGTTGCCATCCGGGCCCCAGCGTAATTATCTGACGCCACAACCGGAATGTCATCCCGCAAAAAACGGTCCAACGCAACCACCGGTAAATTGGCATGTTGGTACTCTTCAAGATCATTATTATGAGTAGCAATAATTAAGCCATCAACTTGATGGCCCATTAATTGTTGGAGATACCGTTCTTCTTTTGCGGAGTTATCTAAGGCATCACTAATCAGAACCTTATAACCACGCTGAAACAAAGCATCTTCCAAGTACACCGTTAGTTCACCAAAAAATGGATTAGCAACTGTCGGAACTAAAATTCCGATTAATTTAGTTTCTTGAGTATGCAACTGTTGGGCAATCACATTGGGATGATAATTCAAATCCGCCATAGCTTGTTCAACCTTATGGATCGTCTTTTCACTCAAAGAACCCCGGCGATTAATCACACGAGACACTGTGGTTTTGGAGACACCGGCACGCTCTGCCACATCTTCCAGTTTTAACTTCTTCATGGGCTTCTTCCCTTACTAAGATAATTAATTCCATTATACCATGCTTAATAAAGAGCGTGGTGAAACATTTTATTAGTTATGAGCACAAGAAAAGCCACCTTGGATAATAAGCGACTTATCGTTAATTAATCATCAAGATGGCTTTCGATTTTAATTGATTACGTAAGTTCAAGGACTCAACCCCGAAACTAACTTAGTTCAACATGTTCTAGGCGATATTGTGCGCAATCTAGCTTTGTTTGCGGAATCTGCACGCTAGATTGAGACTAGCTAAAACTAGTCGCTACGTCGGTCCTACTTATCATCGCAGGATTTTTGGCAAAACCTTTTAATTTTCATACGCCCTCAAAGCTAAGGCGAAGTTACCGACGGTGGCGGAACCATTGTTCTTGGCTAATGGCATTACGATGTACTTGTCAAGATCACCAACTTCAACATAGTCGTTTAAAAGTTCCTTGAATTGGGGCCGAACCTTCTTCAAGAATTCTTCGCTGACAACCCCACCACCAAAGATAATCTTCGCTGGCCGGAACATTAAAGTGGTGTCAAGGGCAGCTTGGGCAACGTAGTAAGCCATAATGTCCCAAACGTGATCCGTCAATGGTACATCTTGGCCCTTCTTCCCTGTCCGGGCTTCAAAGGTTGGTCCGGCAACTAACCCTTCAAGGCAGTCACCATGGAATGGGCAAATCCCCTTAAAGTCAAGGTCATCTGGGTGGCGCTTCAAACGAATGTGACCCATTTCAGTGTGGCCCATGTCACCAACAAACTTACCATCAATGACGGCACCAGCACCGACTCCGGTCCCAATCGTGTAGTAAACCAAAGAGTTCAACTTTTGGTTAAAGAGAGTTGATAAAACATATTCTCCAAATGCAGAACCGTTAACGTCGGTCGTCCAGTAAATTGGTAAGTCAAATTCCTTCTTTAAAGCTCCAACAAAGTCAACGTTTGACCAACCTGGCTTTGGAGTATTGGTAATGTAACCATACTTTGGTGAATTATGACGAATTTCAATCGGTCCAAAGGAAGCAACAGAAATGGCCTTCAAATCTGGGAACTTCTTAAAGTAATCAATCGTCTTTTGTAAAGTTTCTGCTGGAGTCGTAGTTGGAAAGTGAACACTGTCCATAATCCGGTAATCTTCATTTCCGACTGCACAAACAAACTTCGTTCCACCTGCTTCAACACTACCTAGTAACATGTTTATCGCTCCTTTTTAATCAACGTTGTAACCGCTTAACACATTTTTTTTGGAAATTAACCGCCCGGCCGCAACCAGGCGGTTAATCCTTAGACTTAACTACTTGTTTTCTGTCATTTCCTTGCGAAGTCGGTCGCCAACTTCTTCAAAACCAGGCTTTCCAAGCAAACCAAACATGTTGGTCTTGTAAGCTTCAACCCCTGGTTGGTTGAATGGGTTAATTCCGTTCAAGTAACCAGAAATTGCAATGGCAACTTCAAACCAGTAAATCAAGTAACCTAAAGTAAAGGCATCTTCCTTATCAATGTGAACCGTCATTACTGGAACCCCACCAGTTGTGTGGGCTGCGACTACGGCTTCATAAGCCTTCGTGTTAACCCAATCCATGTTCTTGCCTTGGAGATATTCAAGTCCATCAAGGTTAGAGTCAGCCGTTGGAATCGTCATATCATGGTTTGGCGTATCTAACTTAACCACCGTTTCCATTAAGTTCCGACGCCCTTCTTGGATGTATTGGCCCAAGGAGTGAAGGTCAGTCGTAAAGTTGGCGCTTGATGGGTAAATGCCTTTTTGGTCCTTCCCTTCAGATTCACCAGCTAATTGCTTCCACCATTCTGCAAACATAGTCATGTTTGGTTCGTAGTTTTCTAACAATTCAGTAGTGTAACCCTTCCGGTAAAGAATATTCCGGTAAGCAGCGTATTGGTAAGCTTCGTTCTTAGTCAAATCAGCATCCGTGTAAGTATCTTCAGCGGCCTTAGCCCCAGCCATCAATTGGTCGATGTCAGCGCCAGAAGCTGCAATCGGCAAAAGTCCAACAGCCGTCAAAACAGAGTAACGACCACCAACGCCATCAGGAATAACGAAGGTTTCCCAACCAGCAGCGTCAGCTTCGGTCTTCAAAGCCCCCCGCTTGCGGTCAGTCGTTGCGTAAATCCGCTTGTTAGCTTCGGCTTCGCCATACTTCTTGATCAATAATTCCTTAAAGATCCGGAAAGCAATTGAAGGTTCCGTCGTCGTCCCAGACTTAGAAATAACGTTAACTGAGAAGTCGCGGTCGCCAATCACCTTGATCAAGTCGTAGACGTAAGAACTTGAAAGCGAGTTACCAGCAAAGAGAACCAATGGTGCCTTCCGATCTTCCGCCGTTTCAGCTTGGTAGAAGCTCTTGTGTAAGAAGTCAATGGCCATCCGAGCTCCTAAGTATGAGCCCCCAATCCCGATAACAACTAATACATCAGAATCAGATTGGATCTTCTTAGCAGCGGCCTTGATCCGGTCAAATTCTTCCTTATCATAATCCGTTGGTAAGTGTAACCAATCACGGAAGTCAGCACCAGCACCCGTGCCTTGACGAAGTTGTTCGTCAGCAGCGTTTACCATGGCTTGCATTTCACCTAATTCGTTTGGTTGAACGAACTTCTTTAATGCGGAACTGTCAAATGATACGTGAGCCATTAATAAAACCTCTTTCTTCTAACAAAATCATTCTTAACTGTCTAGTAAAGATGATAGGCGTTTGTGAACTCGTTTTCAACAGCTAAATTCAAGCATCGCGCCTACTAGGATTAGAAACCGGTGTTTTAAAAGCTATTGTAAGCGGTTTCTTTAATTAACGACTATAATATATATTACTTTTATCTACATGTCAACCGGTTGAAAGAATAAATTTAAAAAGCCGCCCATTCTAAGAAAATTATTTTCCCCGCAGCCAAAGTAAAAAGTGAATAAATCATTTGACCTTTTTTGACCTATAGAGTAAACTGTTCATATCAGTTAGCAAAGCTTGCTAATTACTGCTAATTAAGGAGGCACATGGTATGAACTTAGTACCGACTGTCATTGAACAATCCTCACGTGGGGAACGTGCTTATGACATTTACTCACGGCTTCTTAAGGACCGGATCATTATGGTTTCTGGCCCAATTGAAGACAACATGGCGAACTCAATTGTTGCGCAATTACTATTCTTAGACGCGCAAGATTCAACCAAAGATATTTACATGTACATTAACTCTCCTGGTGGTGTTGTTACCTCTGGGATGGCAATTTACGACACGATGAATTTCATTAAGTCTGATGTTCAAACGATCGTGATCGGAATGGCAGCCTCAATGGCTAGTGTTCTGGTATCATCTGGGGCTAAGGGTAAGCGGTTTGGTTTACCACACTCCACGGTCATGATTCACCAACCTTCTGGTGGCGCTCAAGGGCAACAAACTGAAATCCAAATTGCTGCTGAAGAAATTTTGAAGACCCGGAAGATGATCAACGAAATCTTAGCTAAGAATTCTGGTCAAACCTTCGAAAAGGTCCAACAAGATACTGAACGGGATAATTACATGACTGCTCAAGAAGCCGTTGATTACGGTCTGCTTGACGGGATCATGGACAATAGTCAACTTAAATAAAGTAAAATAAAAAGGATCGGCAAATGCCGATCTTTTTTATTTTAACCAATTCACCTAAAGCAAGGGTAAATGCCAATAGCAGCTTGTTGATCCTGTTGCTGGGTAACTTTTAAGTCAATCATCGGAATTAGATAGTTTACTTCATCAGCGGCATGGTCACCAACTGCGCTCACCCCAACCAATCTGGTCATTTTCTCCCGCCTTTAAGCTTCCGTATTTCGAAGCTTGGCGGCATATTTGATAATTTTTATCTTCAACGACTTGGTCGAAATTAATCCCGGCTAAAGCAACCTTAAGAAAACTAAAGGTTGCTTGGCCAATTATTTGATACTTATTAGGTCTACTTCTTTTCACATCAGATAATCAAAGAGATATCGCTCTTCAAATTGTGCAACTGGGGTTAAGTCGGATTCTGGTCTTGATACGATATCGCCAACCGCATGAACCCCTAGAACATTAGTCATCAGATGCTCGTTAACGCTTATCCCATAGCGGTCAATTTTAATGCCACCCCGTTCGAAGTGAAGCTGATCAAGGCTTGGGCGGCGTTCCGTGGCTCCAATTACATAATCAGTTAGGAAAGGGCCGTGATCCGTTTGGACAATCACCCCACCATCAGTCGGTTCGATAGCTTCTGGCGTTAATTCAAACCGAATTCCCTGAGCTAATCAGAATTTCATCATAACGTGGCATCTTAATTTCTCCTTACTTTACCGGTACATAATGAACTTTGGTATCGTTAGTTGGATTTTTAATCTTAACTGTTGTTTCAACCGGCAAATAACCTTCAATTGCCGGTACTGCTAAGCTAGTGACTACATTCGTCGGATCGCTTGGATCAGTTGGGTACGGGAAAGGTTGATTTCCCAGTAACACTTGATCATGTTGGTCAACCGGAATAAGGTGACCATTAGGAGTATAAGTAACGGTTGTCGTTAACGTTGGCTGGTCAGCCGTCAGCACTTGTCCGCCGGCTTGGCGTAAGTCCGCATGGTAACCAGCAACAACAGGGGTCTTGACCACGTCAAATTTAACATCCCCCGTCCATTCACCAATTTTAACCAGCTGATGAGTAACTTGATCTAAATAAGCTAGCCGCTTGAAAGCAACCTTTTGGCTCATAACGTTGCGAGTCGTTGGCCGCTTGCCATCCGTAAATTGATAAACAACGGTCTGTGAAGCACGGCGTTCTAATTCAGGATTTCCAGGAACTTCATTTGCATCAAAAGTTGTTTTTAAAGCATGTTTTACCGTTACTACATACGTCTGGCCATCATTTTCTTCACTAAAAGTCGTTCCCGCTTGACTAGTAAACCCATCCCAAACCAGATCAAAGCCCCGTTTTGATAATTCTTGGAGGACTTGCTTGGGACTGTAACTAATTGTCTGCCCATACTGACCGGAAATATTCTGACTTACTGAAGCTAGTTCCGCATTATCCTGGTCTTGGTCCATATAAAGCACGTGGATCGTCCCTATTGTCTGCGTTGCCAGTCCTGGCTTATAAATAACTGGCGTGTCCTGACTCGGATGAGCCGGGACAATTGGTGCTTGAACTGTTGGGTGGTAACCTGGAACCGTTGGTAATTTTTGAACGATAACCCGATTTGCATTGGTTTTATCAGTGGTAAAAGGTTCGCCGTTAGCCAAAGGTTGACCATTAATATCGGTCGGAACGACTTGCCCATTTGCCGTATACATTACCATCGTTGCCACATCGGGTTGGTCTGCGGAGGCAACAATTACCGGCGTCTGTTTTTGATTAGTATGAAAGCCAGGAATCACCTCCACTAATTGCGGAGCAAAGCGATAAGTCCCTTCCCAAGTCCCTACTTCTAAGACTTCCTGGGTAACCTGGTCAATCATAATTGATCGCTGAAAAACCCGCGGTGCTGTGATTATTCTTGTCATATCATCATGCTCATGATTCTGAAAATGAGCTACCACCGCGAGGGTCGCATCTTTGGTAAGGGGATAAAGTTTTCCTTGTTTGTCCCGATAAACATTTCCTTGACGGAGGCCATTAGGCTGGTCTGGATCCTGAGGGTGATTGAACTGAATTTTTTGTTGCTGATGACTTAGCAGGACAAAATATTTTTGACCATTATTTTTAGCCGAATATTTACGCCCCGTTTCTGTAGTGTATTCGTCCTTATAAAGCTGGTAACCCTGGCGAATAAAATTCTGCAGAGCTAAACTAACCCGGTATTCAATCAGGGTTCCATACTCCCCTTCCAAGCGCGCAATTGCTAAAACTTGGTTATTATGATCATGATCCACAAAGACAATTTCGACTTTGCCAATCGCTTCTTCACTCTGATTTTGCTTTTCCATGCCAAGCCCCTCTTTCCCAGACAATCTGACTTTTATTATAACTTGGTAAATTTTATCGGACTAGCTTATTGATTACTTTTTTAGTAATTTAACCTATGAAACGCAAAAAGGGCTGGAAAGAAACTTGTGTTTCCTCCCAACCGCTTTAATTCAGCTTTAAAGCTTACTTCTTCTTAGACTTATCTTCAGCGGAAAGCTTAGCGCCCAATTCCTTAATGTAAGCCCGTAATTCACCTTTAGTTTGTGGGTGGTTCAAACCGTATTCAATGTTGGTTTGAAGCCAACCAAACTTGTTACCGGTATCGTAACGTTCACCTTTGTATTCGTGGGCAAAGACCCGTTGCGTCCGGTTCAAGGTGTTAATGGCATCCGTTAATTGGATTTCGTTTCCCTTACCAGGCTTCGTCTTTTCCAAAACATCAAAAATTTCTGGCGTGAAAACATACCGGCCAATAATCGCAAGATCAGAAGGTGCCTCTTTTGGATCTGGCTTTTCAACGAAGTTCGTTACGTTAAAGAGACCTGGCTTAACTTCTTCACTTGGGTTAATTACCCCGTACTTAGCCGTATCTTCATGTGGAACCCGCATAACAGCAAGCGTTGAAGCTCCCGTTTCTTCGTAACTTTCGATCAATTCTTTCGTCAATGGGTTACCATTCCCGTTAATGTTGTTAAGATCATCCCCTAACATAACAACAAATGGTTCATCCCCAATGAAGGCCCGGGCCGTCAAAACAGCGTCCCCTAAACCGCGTGGGTGGGATTGACGAATGAAGTAAATGTTAATATCAGTAGTTTCTTCAACTAACTTCAACATTTCGTCCTTGTGCTTAGACCGCAAGTTGTCCTCCAATTCAGGATTGGAGTCAAAGTGGTCTTCGATGGAGCGCTTGTTCTTCCCATCAACCACCACGATGTCTTCAATCCCAGACTTCCGGGCTTCTTCAACAATAAATTGAATTGTTGGCTTATCAACAATTGGTAACATTTCTTTAGCTAATGCCTTTGTAGCTGGTAAGAAACGGGTCCCGAGCCCTGCGGCTGGGATAATAGCTTTACGTACTCGCTTCATAATATCAATTAACCCTCCGTAAAAAATATTGCATACGCCTTTATTTTACCATACTTATTCAACTTCGGAAGTAACTTCTCGATTCATTAACGTTTTTATCGCAGTTTTTACATCTTCGTCTTGATAAAGTACTCGGTAAATCGCTTCTGTAATTGGCATCCGGACGTGCCGCTTTTGGGCTAATTCATAAGCTGCCTTCGTCGTATAAACCCCTTCAATGACCATCCCCATTTGGTCAATTACTTCTTGGAGCGGTTTTCCTTGGCCAAGTTGATACCCAGCCCGCCAATTCCGCGAATTCTTACTCGTGGCCGTAACTACTAAATCACCAACCCCAGAAAGACCAATGAAAGTCATCGGGTTCGCCCCAAAGGCAACCCCTAAACGCCGAATTTCGGCTAACCCACGGGTAATTAAAGCTGCTCGGGCATTATCATGGTAACCTAAGCCTTGTAAAGCTCCGGCACCAATCGAAATAATATTCTTTAAAGCAGCCCCAAATTCAGCCCCGATCACATCGTTATTCGTGTATACCCGGAAATAATGATTACTAAAGAGTTGTTGGACTAACTCAGCACTCGTCAGATCTTCACTAGCTGCCGTTACCGCTGTCATATCATGAATAGCTACACTTTCGGCATGACTTGGGCCAGACAATACCACGATTGCTTGCCGATTTGCTACTGGAATTTCTTCAGCTAAGATTTCAGAAGGACGCTTGTAACTATTTTGTTCTAGCCCCTTCGTTGCGTGTGCAATTACCGGTTTAGCCCCACTATCAGCCAAAATCGTTGCTAATTGATGAGCTACTGATCGTAATCCCTTCGTTGGAATAACGATTAATACTAAACCAGCACCTTTAACTGCTTCGGCCATATCATTAGTTGCTTGTAAAGCTGTTTGATAAGTAAAATCAGACATGTATTTTTGATTAGTGTGCTTTTGATTTAACTCCGCAACTTGGTCTGGATTCCGCGACCATAACTTTACTTGATGACCATTTTCAACCAAAACGTTAGCTAAGACGCTGCCCCAAGAGCCAGCACCTAATACTGCAACTTGTTTGCTCATAATATCCTCCTCGTAGGATCTAAGGGTTAATAATTTTTAATCAGAGTATTACTAATTTTAATGACGAAGAAAATTCTACTTCTAGGTTTGAGACTCCGGATAAGGGTACAACCTCAAGATAAGCTGACCGCCTGGAACCTAGCTATAGCCTAAGGTGACATCTCTTTAATGTCGTAACATTCTAGGCTACAACATGCCCAATCCAGCTCCACTTGCGGAATCTATACTCTAGATAAGAGTAGAACCTTAAACCTGGCTAAAGTCAGCTTTTACGGTTCTTTTCTCTTATCATCGCACGATTCCGGATGGAGCTTTTTAACCCACATACCACTTCAACTTCTTCGTGCGGCGTCGATAGATTAAGATGCTGATAGCACCAACGAAGAAAATTAAAGACAACATTTGCGAGAAGCGAATTGGACCTAACATTAGGCTATCTGTCCGCATCCCTTCGATAAAGAAACGGCCAAAGGAATACCAAATCAGATATGATAAGAAGACCTCACCCCGTTTAAAGACATGATGACAATGCCGCAACAACATCAAAATGATAAAACCGATAAAGTCCCAAAGTGATTCATATAGGAAAGTTGGTACCCGATAAGCGTGCCCGATGTACATTTGATTAATGATCCACTCTGGGATGTGCTGATGAACCAAAGTTACCCGGGTCGTAATCCGACCAAAAGCTTCTTGATTAAAAAAATTTCCCCAACGACCCATTCCCTGGGCCATAATCACGGTTGGCGAAACAACATCTAAGAACTGCCAAGGTGAAATTAAATGGCGCTGACAGTACCATAAAAGAACGGCTACTCCACCTAAGAGACCCCCGTAAATGGCGATCCCTCCATCCCAAATCGCGATAATTTCATCCGGATGAATGGAGTAATAAGACCATTGAAAAATTACATAGTAGATTCGCGCACAAATAATCGCTACTGGTAAAGCATATAAGAGAAAGTCATAAAAGGCATCTTCATCGATCCCTTGTCGCTTTCCTTCTCGAATCGAAAGTAAAAGAGCCAAAATCACCCCAGTGGCGATAATCACCCCATACCAGTGCACGGTTAGCGGCCCCCACTGCAAAGCAATTGGATTAAGCACTCCCTTAATCATTCTTAGCTCCCTTATTATCAGCCGCCGAATTTTGCTTAATCAACCGATTTAGATTTTCATCAAAGGTCTTGGTAGCATCGTAACCCATTGTTTCCGCCCGGTAGTTCATGGCCGCCGATTCAATAATAATGGCTAAGTTCCGCCCAGTCTTAACCGGAACAGACACTTTTGGTACTTGAACATCCAAGATCTCTTGCTTATCACCACGGTCACCAAGGCGATCGAATTGAGTATCCGGCGTCCAAATTTCCAAATGAACAATCAGGTCAATGCTATCTTCCGGCATTACCGCTCCGGAACCATAAAGGGTCATGACATTAATAATCCCGATACCACGAATTTCCATCAAGTGTTCTAGGATCATTGGGGCAGCCCCCACTAGGGTTTGCTCATCTCGAGCATAAACTTCAACCCGATCATCAGCAACCAACCGGTGGCCCCGCCGGACCAATTCAAGGGCGGTTTCACTCTTACCGACTCCCGAGTCACCGGTGATTAAGACACCAACCCCGGCAATATCGACAAGAACTCCGTGAATTGATTGCCGCTTAGCTAACCGAGCAACTAAATATGAAGTCATATTCCCAAGAATCCGGGAAGAAGTTAACGGTGTTCCTAAGATCGGAATATGAGCTTTTGCTGCGGCTTCCTTCAACTCACTCATTACTGGTAAGTCAGTTGAGACCACAAAGCATGGGGTGGCTGGCATACACATCCGTTCCAAGTATTCCTTCCGTTTTTCGTGTCCAATTTCTTTAGCAAAGGCGGTTTCGGTAATCCCAAGTAATTGAATCCGCATTGCTGGATAATGCTTAAAATACCCCGCAAATTCAAGGGATGGACGACAAATATCACTCGTCGTAATTGGCCGATCAAGGTATTTTTCACCTTGAAGAACCGTTAAACGTACATTTTTGGCCAAATCAGCCACGGTTACTGAGTCTTGCGGCATTATTTTGCTCCTTTAATCTTGATAGTGACTAGAAATAATGGTATTAAATAGCGACATAATCAATGCGACTAAGATAGCACCCCAAATCGATGAAAAATGGAAAAACTGAGAACCAATAAACCACGAGGTTAATTCTAACATCAAACCATTGAGGACAAAGCTAAATAACCCCAAAGTTAAGATATTAATTGGCAACGACAAGATCCAAAGAATTGGTTTAACAAGCACATTTAGCATCGACAAAACCAAGCTTGCTAAAACCGCCGCCCCAAAGCTACTTAAATAAAACATCCCCGTCTGGGCAAATAGCCCGGCTAATGCCACGAAGAGAACGGTATTAATCAAAATTTCTTTTAAGAATCTCACTTTAACTTCCTTTGTATTATTAATGCCTACTACTTGACTAAGTTAATTTTCTAATTCTGAACAACCCTCTACCATCTAGATAAAAGTACAAACTCGAATCTAGCTACTGATTAAGATTGCATCTCCTTAAGTTTACGCTGTTCTAGGATAAAGCCTACATAATCTTGCTTCGCTTACGGAATAGTAATCTAGATAAGCTAGCTACTTGCTTATCATCGCAGGATTTTCGGTAAAACACCCTAATCATCCCTCTCCTCCACATCGTGAAGTTCTTTACGTTCCCGATGTTCTGGTTGGGATGGTTGGGTTCGATCCTTTAGAAAACTAGTATGAGGATCCGCTGGCATTGCCAAGGCCATCATGAGGTATATGATTGCTCCAAATACCAGATGCGTCAAAATCGTTAAAATCACATAAGTCCAACGCAAATAACTAGCCTTAATCCCGTAGTACTGGGCAAAACCCCCGAGTACTCCTAACAGGCGCCGATCACTCGCTGAACGGGTTAACCGCTTATGTTCACTATGCCGACTAGCCATAATAATCCTCCTCCTTAACTGTTAAATATCTTCAAGTAATCACCTTAATCATAATATTTATGATAGACATCCGCAATTAATCACTCGTCTTTTTGCTTAGTTTCCACTGTAAGTACGCATTAATGAACGAATCAAGATTACCATCCATTACACCTTGCACATCGTGGGTTTCATACCCTGTTCGATTATCCTTAACTAATGAATATGGATGGAAAACGTAGGACCGAATTTGGGAGCCCCAGCCGATCTCGGCTTGTTCACCTTCGATTTGCGCCCGTTCCTTGGCCTTCTTTTCCTCTTCTAATTCATAGAGCTTCGACTTTAACATATTCATCGCCGTCACCCGGTTTTGGAGTTGTGACCGTTCGGCTTGCGAAGAGGTCACAATTCCGGTTGGCAAGTGGGTAATCCGAACCGCCGATTCGGTCTTATTGATGTGTTGGCCACCCGCTCCACTAGAACGGAAAGTATCAATTCGCAAATCACTTGGATCAATATTAACTTCAACTTCATCATCCAATTCCGGCATCACGTCAATTGAGGCAAAGGAAGTGTGCCGCCGGTTAGCCGAATCAAATGGGGAAATTCGAACTAAACGGTGAACCCCCTTTTCTGGGTGTAAATAACCATAGGCGTTGTGCCCTTTAATTAGGAGGGTAACCGACTTAATCCCAGCTTCTTCACCAGCTTCGTAATTTGCGATTTCAACCGTAAAGTGGTGTTGATCTGCCCAACGGGTATACATCCGCAACAACATTTCCCCCCAGTCTTGGGCTTCAGTTCCCCCAGCTCCCGGATGGATTTCTAAAATCGCATCCTTGGCGTCATACTTATCACTGAGCAGTTGGCTAAGCCGGTAGGAATCCAACGCTGCTTGAGTCTGCTTAAGTCGGGTTTTCATTTCCATTTGTAATTCTGGATCATTTTCCATCATCAGTAATTCAAGGGTATCTTGTAGATCATTTACTTGATCCTGAAGGGTCGTAAATTGATCCCGCCGATCCTTAAGTTCGTTATTTTCACTAATTAATTTTTGGGCTACCTTTTGGTCATTCCAAAAACCCGGTTGTGCCATTTTATTTTCGTTAATTGCGATGCTTTCGTTTAAGGCATCTAAGTCAAAGAGACCTCCCGAAGCGCGCAATCATTGCTTGCATGGCTTCTAATTGTTTTTTGACTTCACTTAGTTCCATGAATAACTCCTTTAAAAAGAAAATCGGGCGAACCGGATCGCAAAGTTCCCCTTGCGACTGGGGTTCTACCCGATCGTAATTGTTTTATTTTTACCGCGTCACATTTTGTCGAATTTCGGACTTCATGAAAAGCCGCGTCGTTTCGTACTCAATGTCCGCAATCATTTGTTCAAACATGTGGTAACCAGTCGTTTGGTATTCAACCAACGGATTTAATTGACCGTATCCCCGTAAACCAACGGACTGCCGGAATTGATCCATTACGTCGATATGATCGGTCCAGTGAGAATCAACCACCCGAAGGATAACCACCTTTTCAAATTCAAGCATTTGGGCAGCATCATACAATTGGCGTTGCTTATCCTTGTAGACTCCTTCCGCAAGGCTCATTAAGTAGTCCACAATCTGATCTGCATCCTTACCAACGAGATCCCGCATACTGATTTGATCCGGTTTTACCAAGACTTCCGTCGCAAAATCAAGAATCCCTTGGAGTTGCCAATCTTCCGGATTACCAAGGGTATGTTGATCAACTTCCCGTTGGATCGTCCGCTTAACCATTGGCATCAAGACCCACTTCAATGACTTCTTTTCGGTAATGACTTGTTGCCGTTCTTTATAAATGATTTCCCGTTGTTCCCGCATTACGTCGTCGTATTGCAAGACGTTCTTCCGGGAGTCGTAGTTGTTACCTTCAACCCGCTTTTGCGCAGATTCAACTTGCCGGGTTAAGAAACGACTCTTGATGACGGCATCTTCACCTTCAACCTTCATCCGGTCCAAGAAGGCCTTGATCCGGTCACCACCAAACCGCTTCATTAAATCATCTTCAAGGGAAAGGTAGAATTGAGACAAACCAGGGTCCCCTTGCCGACCAGACCGGCCCCGAAGCTGGTTATCAATCCGCCGGGATTCGTGTCGTTCAGTCCCAATAACGGCAAGGCCACCAAGTTCCTTAACACCGGGGCCGAGCTTAATGTCGGTCCCCCGCCCAGCCATGTTGGTGGCAATCGTAACTGCCCCCACTTGACCGGCGTTCTTAACAATCTCCGCTTCCTTTGCGTGGTTCTTAGCGTTCAAAACCACGTGGGGAATCTTTTCTTTATCTAGCAAGTGGGAAAGATATTCAGAAGTTTCCACCGCAACCGTCCCAACAAGGACTGGTTGTCCCTTTTCGTGGAGCTTCTTAATCCGCTTAACGACGGCCGCAAACTTACTTTCAAGGGTCGGGTAAAGTAAATCGGGTTCGTCATCACGGGCAACTGGCCGGTTAGTCGGAATGGTAATGGTTTCCATGTTATAGATTTCCCGAAATTCTTCCATTTCAGTCCGGGCCGTCCCAGTCATCCCCGCCAACTTACTGTACATCCGGAAAAGATTTTGGTAGGTAATGTTGGCCATCGTCTTATTTTCTTCTTGAATTTCGACGTGTTCCTTGGCTTCGATCGCTTGGTGTAAACCATCGGAGAACCGCCGTCCTTCCATTACCCGTCCAGTAAAGGAATCAACAATCAAAACTTCGCCATCGGAAACTACATAATCCTTATCCTTAAGCATAATATAGTTAGCCCGCAAAGCTTGATCCAAGTGGTGGGTTAATGCCGTATTGTCTGGATCATAAAGATTCTTCAAATTGAAGTACTTTTCAGCTTTTTGAATCCCCTGGTCAGTTAAAGCAACCGTCTTGGATTCAAGGTCAATCTTGTAGTCTTCTTCATTCTTAAGCTTCTTTACAAAGCGGTCAGTTTGTTGGTAAAGCTTTGACGTTCCCGTCCCAGGACCAGAAATAATCAATGGAGTCCGGGCTTCATCAATTAAAATGGAGTCAACTTCGTCAACGATCGCATAGTTCAAACCCCGTTGAACTTGATCTTCTTGGTAAACGGCCATGTTATCCCGCAAATAGTCAAACCCAATTTCACTGTTAGTGGAATACATGATGTCACACTTGTAGGCTTCCCGCTTTTCATCAGGGGTCTTTTCCGCGCCGTTAACCCCGACAGAGCAACCTAGCCAGTTGTAAAGTTGACCCATTTCTTCAGCATCCCGTTGGGAAAGGTATTCGTTAACCGTAATAACGTGAACCCCTTTCCCACTGAGGGCGTTTAGATAAACCGGCATGGTGGCCGTTAAAGTCTTCCCTTCCCCAGTCTTCATTTCGGCGATGTTCCCTTCGTGGAGAACAATCCCCCCCATGATTTGAACATGGAATGGGTAAAGACCTAAGACCCGCTTTGCCCCTTCACGAGCAACCGCAAAAGCTTCTGGCAAGATCTTGTCAAGGTCTTCCCCCTGTTCTTGCACGCGCTTTTTAAATTCAGGTGTTTTGGCCTTTAATTGATCGTCCGTTAGTTTAGCCATTTCATCGGCATAACTTTCGACTTTATTTGCGATCTTATTGATCCGCCGAAGTTCTCGGCGGTCACTTTCAATCCACTTTCTAAGTATGTTCGCCATTAATGCGTCCTGTCCTTCCCCAAATAAATTTGCCGGTCGTAGGATCAACATCCTAAAATACCCGGTATTTTTCCATTTTAATTTAAATTCACAATTTTTATTTTACCATGTTCCAGAAGGTTTTGAAAATGATTGCCGTCTTTCATAGCGATGTTTTATTTATCTTAAGAAAATTAATTAAAAGGCTGAGAAGAAGGTTAACCTTCTTCTCAGCCTTTATCACGTTTCCAAATGTTACTTAGAAACTACCGTCGAAATCCGTAGCCCGGGAGGATAAGTTCGAACAACTACGACTCTGACGAATCAACCTTCCTTCTCCTTATCCCAACCAGGTCGTCGAAAAATTTTCTCCCGACCTATTCCTATGTACATAAAGCACAAGCCGGAGCATCCTTAGTGCTGCTACCTTCCGGTCCTGACACGATTCGCGAGTCCAGCCTTGCTTCATGGCCTAACGGCACTTACTACTTTACCTTATCTATAGAAGAAATGCTAGTCTAAACTTGAATTATTTTTTGCTAAAAGTTCTTTTTGGCGTTTTCGTTCTGCTTTCCGCTTCTTTCGAATTGCACGAAAAAATTGGCGAAGCATGTCTCCACACTCAGTTGCTAAAACCCCACTTTTAACTTCAACTTGATGATTTAATCGCTTATCTTGAAGTAACTGGTATAAAGAAGTAACCGCTCCGGCTTTGGGATCCGGGGCCGCATAAATCACCCGATGAATTCGAGAATTGATAATTGCGCCACTACACATAATGCAAGGTTCTAAAGTTACGTAGAGGTCGCAATCTTCGAGTCGCCAACTTCCTAAATTTTGACATGCTTCCATAATTGCTAAAACTTCAGCGTGATACGTTGCGTCCTGAAATTTTTCCCGCATGTTATGCCCACGACCAATAATTTTACCGTCATGAACAACGATTGCCCCAATCGGAACTTCACCCATAATTTCTGCTTGTTTTGCTTCTGCCATGGCTACGCGCATATAGTCGATTTCCGTCATCATTTTTAAATTTCACCCACTGTTTTTTCTTCCGATTCAGTGTATAATGAATTTTCGTTAAGTGCCAATTTCAAATGACTCAAAATTCATTTTGAAAAAATTTTTGGCCATCATGTAAGCGAAACAAAAGCCGAATCAATACACCATATCTTGTATTTAGTTTTTATTCAACTACGAGATATGGTGTTTTTGAATTGATTTTTTCGAAAAATCAGCTATACTTTAAAACATCAAAAAACGTACTAGGGGGACTTAATTATGGTAACTGTCTTTTCAAAAAATAACTGTGTTCAATGCAAGATGACAAAGCGCTTCTTGGAACAACATAACGTTAACTTTGTCGAACACAATATTGATGAACAACCAGAATATGTTGACTCACTAAAGGCTGAAGGTTTCAAAGCAACCCCGGTTGTTAAATTACCTGACGGGGTTTCCTTCACTGGTTTCCGGCCAGATATGCTCAAAAAGTTGGCTTTCTAGGGTCCCCCAGATAAAATTGCTGGGGCGTGCCCCGGCAGCCCTACCCATAGAGTAGTAGGCGCCTTTGCCTACGCTCTTTTTTTTGTGAGGTTGAAATTTAATTAGCCTCAAGGGGTGGAACTATGATCACTTTGTCCCACTCCTTTTCCTATTATGCTAATAAATTATTTGGAGGAAAACATGGCACTTTCTGATATTGATATGACGCAAGTTAAGTACTTTGATTTAAATAATGAAATTAATTTACCAAAAGATGGACAAATTCAACTAAATAAGGACAAAGAAGCCCTCGAAAACTTCCTCGAAGTTAACGTTCGCCCCAACACCAAAAAGTTTAGCTCCGTTGAAGAACGCCTAAATTGGTTGATTAATCATGATTACTTGGAAAAGGAATTTATTGAAAAGTACTCAATGACCTTTATTACTCGGCTTTACGACTACTTAAAGGGAATTAACTTCCATTTTCACTCCTTCATGGCCGCTTACAAATTCTATGCTCAATACGCGTTGCGGACAAACGATAAGGAATACTACCTGGAAAACTACGTTGATCGGGTAGCAATGAATGCTTTGTACTTAGCTGATGGAGATGAAGATCTTGCCATGGATCTTGCCGATGAACTGATTCACCAACGCTACCAGCCAGCCACGCCAACTTTCTTAAATGTTGGCCGGAAGCGGCGGGGAGAATTTGTTTCCTGTTTTGAAATCCAATCCACTGACAATATGAATACGATCGGCCGGACAATTAACTCAGCCTTGCAACTCTCAAAAATCGGGGGTGGAGTTGGTATTAACTTAACCAACCTCCGGGAAGCCGGTGCCCCAATCAAGAAGATTAAGGGAGCTGCGAGTGGCGTTGTCCCAGTCATGAAGTTATTAGAAGACGCTTTTTCTTACTCCAACCAACTTGGTCAACGACAAGGGGCCGGTGTGGTTTACCTTTCAGTTTTCCACCCCGATATTGTGGCCTTCTTATCCGCTAAGAAGGAAAACGCTGATGAAAAAATCCGGTTAAAGACCCTTTCTTTAGGAATCACGGTTCCTGACAAGTTCTATGAATTAGTTGAAAAGGGTGAAAAGATGGCCCTTTTTAGCCCTTACGACGTAGAACGGATCTACGGCAAGCCCTTTGCTTACATTGATATTACGAAGGACTACGACGAATTAGTCGCTAACGATGAAATCACTAAGAAGTGGATCGATGCCCGCGAACTTGAAGATGAAATCTCCAAGCTCCAACAAGAATCCGGTTATCCATACATCGTTAACCTGGATACTGAAAATCGGGCTAACCCCGTTAATGGTAAGATCATCATGAGTAACCTTTGTTCTGAAATCGCCCAAGTCCAAGCGCCTTCAGTTGTGGCTGACGATCAATCCTACGATATCTTGGGGACAGACGTTTCATGTAACCTTGGTTCAACCAACGTCGCTAACCTGATGGAAAGCCCTGATTTTGGCCGTTCCGTCCGGGCAATGATGCGAGCCTTGACGACAATTTCCGATGCAGAAAGCTTAACCGTGGTTCCATCAATCCGGAAAGGAAATGACCTTTACCACTCCGTTGGCCTTGGGGCAATGGGCCTACATGGTTTCTTAGCTAAGCACCACATCCAATATGGGAGCCCAGTCGCCATCGAATTTACTAGCGTCTACTTCATGTTACTGAACTACTGGACCTTGGTTGCTTCTACCGAATTAGCCCGGGAAAAAGGGGAAAGCTTCTACGAATTCGATAAGAGCACTTATGCTGATGGCTCTTACTTTGATAAATACCTCAACCAAGATTGGGGACCAAAGACGGACCTAGTCAAGAAGCTCTTCGCCGACTTCTTCATTCCTGGTCCCGATGACTGGGCAGCCTTAAAGGCTAAGGTTCAAAAGGATGGCCTTTACAACGCTTACCGGATGGCAGTGGCGCCAAATGGTTCAACCTCTTACATTGGGGATTCAACTTCAAGTTTGCATCCAATCATTAACCGGATTGAAGAACGGCAAGAAAAGATGATTGGGAAGATCTACTACCCAGCACCATATTTGGACAATGATACTCTGCCATATTATAAATCAGCATATGACACCGACATGCGGTCAGTGATCGACACCTACGCAGCTGCTCAAGAGCACGTTGATCAATCCCTTTCAATGACCCTCTTCATGCGGTCAACTATTCCAGCAGGAATGTATGAATGGAAGAACGGGCGGACGGATAAAATGACTACCCGAGACCTAAATATCTTACGGCACTACGCTTACCAAAAGGGCATCAAGTCGATCTACTACATCCGGACCTTTACGGACGATAGCGGTGAAATTGGGGCTAACCAATGTGAATCATGTGTAATTTAATTACATTTGATTCCGGTTTCACAATTAGCGTGTTATAATCGAATAGTTACTTTTTAAAATTTTGGATCAAAAGGACCGAGGATAATAAAATGGCAATCGAAAACTATAAGGCAATCAATTGGAACCGAGTTTCCGATATGATTGATAAAGCAACTTGGGAAAAATTAACCGAACAATTCTGGCTTGATACCCGGATTCCAGTTTCTAACGACATGGACGACTGGCGCGAATTAGATGACGACCACCGGTGGGTTGTTGGCCACGTCTTTGGGGGATTAACCTTATTGGACACCCTTCAATCTGAAGCTGGTTTAACGGCTTTAAAGGAAGATGTTAAGACCCAACACGAGACAGCAGTTTTGAATAACATCCAGTTCATGGAATCAGTTCACGCCAAGTCTTACTCAACGATTTTTTCAACTTTGAACACGCCGGATGAAATTGAAGAAATCTTCCGCTGGTCAGATACTGAAGAATATCTTCAAAACAAGGCCATCAAGATCGGAAACCTCTACTTGGACCCGAACGAAGACCCGCTTAAAAAGAAGATTGCCAATGTCTTCTTGGAAACCTTCCTTTTCTATTCTGGTTTCTACACCCCACTTTACTACCTTGGCCACAACAAGTTGAATAACGTTGCTGAAATCATCAAGTTAATTCTCCGGGACGAATCAGTTCACGGAACTTACATTGGTTACAAATTCCAAGTAGGAATGAAACAACTTAGCACTAAGCGGCAACAAGAAATTAAGGATTGGATGTACGACTTCCTCTACGAACTTTACGATAACGAAGAAAAATACACCCAATTGTTATATGATCAAGTTGGCTGGACGGATGACGTTTTGACCTTTATCCGTTACAACGCAAACAAAGCCTTAATGAATTTAGGGCAAGATCCCCTCTTCCCAGACACTGACGAAGATGTAAACCCAGTTGTAATGAACGGGATTTCTACCACGACTTCTAACCATGACTTCTTCAGTCAAGTTGGGAATGGTTACCGGCTTGGGGCCGTTGAAGCAATGGCTGATAGTGATTACCACGTTGCTAGCCCTAACGACGGCAAAGCCGCTGATAATAAAGAATAAACAAAAGCTAAAGGAGGTATCTGCCATTGTTGAACTAAAACTAGACAATTTGCGATTGTTCGTCACTCGATTGGGTGGCCGCTTTGGCGTTGACTAGTTTAGTTTAACTTGGGAGGTGCTTTTTTATCGCAATCTTTGAGTAATATTCAAGATCCGATAAAGGCTGGGAAATTTTAACACTCCCCAAATAACTTTCAAAGTCCTTGCCAGGTGCAGGGACTTTTTTGTTTTCCCGCTAACGTGGCCACCAAGAAAGGATTTTTTTATGTCAAACATTACCATTAATCACCTAACTTTTACTTATCCTGGCGAGGGGCCACTTTTCGATGATGTTAACCTCATCATTGATGACCAATGGCGCCTCGGTCTTTTAGGTCGCAATGGCCGAGGAAAGACCACCCTGCTTAAATTAATTCAGGGTCAGCTTCACGGAAGCGGCAAAATAACGGCACACCAAGCTTTTGTTAGTTATCCACTAAACATTCTGTCGCCAAGCCTTCCATCAATTATGGCGATTCAAGAAGTTGTCCCAATTGAAGAATGGCAAGTTGCCAAAGAGTTATCCAAGCTTAATGCTCAAACTGATATTCTCTGGCAGCCTTATAACACGCTTTCTGGCGGTGAACAGACGAAAGCCCAATTAGCTTGCGCCTTTGCTGATCCAACTAGTTTTGTCCTCTTAGATGAACCAACTAACCACTTGGATGCCATTACTCGTCAGACAGTCATCCAGTATTTGCAAGACAAAAAACAAGGCTTTATTATCACTAGTCATGACCGCAATTTTCTTGACCAGGTCATTGACCACGTTTTAGTAATCGAAGCGAAACAGCTTTATCTGCAACAAGGCAACTACTCCAATTACCGCGCCCAAAAAGATTTACGAGACCAAAGTAATCAAGCTCGTAATGACCAACTCAAAAAGGAAATCCACCGCTTAAAAGCAACCGTCCAAGAGAAACAAACCTGGGCCAATAAGGCAGAAACTAAAAAAGACCACGCCACCCATAGCGATCGTGGTTTTCTGGGAGCCAAAGCAGCGCGGATGATGAAACGATCAATTAGTCTTAACCAACGTCTAAATAACGAAATCAAGACTAAAGAAGGCCTCTTAGAAAACATTGAGCAGGCTCCAGAACTAACGATGAACCATCAGCCAGCTCTAACTCGTCAAGTCCTTGCAGTTCATAATTTAAGCTTGGGAAACGAAGATCAACCACCCCTTTTTAAGCCCTTAACCTTTAATCTAGAATGCAATCAACAGTTAGTTATTACTGGCGCAAATGGGACCGGGAAAACCACATTGCTTAACTACCTTGCAAAACAAATTACAACTCACTCATCAAATTCTAGTTGTGAATTTCCCGGTCAACTAACCGTTAGCTACCTTCACCAACAACTTCATTTTTCCCACCAGGAACTTGATGATTATGCCCAGAGCCACGGATTAGAAAAGGAAGCCCTCCTAAACCTCCTTTATAAACTTGGCTTTCAGCGCAATGAATTTCGTCACGCAACTGATGAACTCAGTGCTGGTCAACAACGCAAACTCGCACTCGCTACTTGCTTATTAACCCCGGCTAACCTCTATTTGCTAGATGAACCTTTTAACTACCTCGACACCTACAACCAAGACCAGCTAATTACCCTTCTTCGAACTGTCCAGCCAAGTCTGATTATGGTCGAACACGATCCTGCAATTATCCACCAATTAGGATTCCCTACCATTGATTTAGAAGCCGAAAGTTAGGGTGGCTCGTACTAAATCGCACATGCTTACTAATTTTTCTAAATGTTATGTTAGTGATTTGAATAGCTTAATATTTAGAAAAAACACTCAATCACTTTTAGGTCAAGTTGATTGAGTGTTTTCGCTTTTAATTCCGACCAGTATACTTATCAGAAATCGTGAAGTGCTTGGAAATATGGACATTTGGTTTTTGAGTCACATCGGCGCCGTAGTACTTCATGGCAATCTTCTTAATCGTGCCGTTCTTGATTAACTTTCTTAAAGACTTGTTGATCTTCTTTTGTAAGTCCTTGTCATTCTTGTTAATCAACATCCCTTCCCCGGCACCATCTTGGTCCGTTGTGAAGTACATGTTAGGCAAAATCTTTAACCCACTGTTTGGCACCGCCTTTAGGGCTAACTTTTGCAAGTAGTAGTCATTCATGATTAAGTCGGTCTTCCCGTTCTTAACATCCTTAAGGTAGACGTCGTTAGAGACATTATCGTAATTAACTAATTGCGCACCAAGTTGTTGAGCTAACCGTTGGTAACCAGTTCCGGCTTCCCCGGCAGCCTTCTTACCCTTAATATCAGCCCAAGAGTTAATTCCAGAGTTATCACTAGCCCGAACCACAATACTGTTAAAGGAGTGCTTAAATGGCGTCGTCATCAAGAATTGCTTCTTCCGAGCTGGAGAAATTGCATAGTCATTAACTGCCAAATCAGCCTTGCCAGACTTAACAGCGGCTAATTGACCATCAACGTTGTATTCCTTGAACTTAACATTCATTCCAAGGTCCTTAGCCACAGCCCGAACAACTTCAATATCATACCCCGTTAACTTCTTTGTCTTTGAGTCATGATAAGAAGTTGGATAAAGGGTCCCAGAAGTAGCGACCGTCAAAGTTTTCTTGTTGCTTGCGCTCCTTTGATTACCACAAGCAGCTAACCCACCGACAACTAATAAGAACATTGCAACTAAGGCGATTGCTTTAAACCGTTGAGATTTGAAAAACATAATGAATAATGCCTCCTAAATTTGTTAATTAAAGCATAACTTAATTGACAAAAAATGCAAGCGTTATCAACGCAAAAGATCACGCTAAATTATGCCTTAAATGGCGCTCTAACAAATCTTGTCCAAATGACATTAAACAACAAACTAACCAGTAAATGACCGCAATAACAATATAAATAGTCATGTAATCTTGATTAGCCCCCGCCACAATTTTAGCCTGCATAAACATTTCCGAAACCGTGATCATGGCAACTAGAGATGTCCCCTTAAATAAGTCCAGTAAAACATTTCCCAATGATGGAATTGCAATTCGAAATGCTTGAGGAAGGAGAATATGATAAACCACGCTGAGATATGAAAAACCAAGGGAAAGGCCTGCATCCATCTGGCCTTGATCAATCGCAAGGAATGCCGACCGATAGTATTCCGCCACAAAGGCCGCCGGTACAATCGTTAAGGAAATAATCGCTGCCGGTAGGGCATCTAGATTTAATCCAAAATAGGTTAAAAACAGAACCACTAGCATTGGCACCCCCCGGAAAAAGGATATATAAAACCGGGCGGGCCATTGTAAAAGCTTAATTCGACTAATCCGCATCAACATCAAAACGAAACCGAGAATGTTTGCAAAGCTAAAACAGACCACTAATAAAAATAACGACATTGGCAAGCCACCTAAGATCGTTGGAATTGAATCAAAGGCCAGCTTAGCATCAAAGAAGCCTGGTATTGATAATTGATTTAACAAATCCCCCATTTTTGATCCCTTCTCTTTACAAAATTAACAAATTAGTGATAATTCGTCTTTAATTTAACCACGATTATTAAGCGCTTACAAGTTAAAAGTGTTATCATAAAAACAGCTTTTGTTTCCCGTGAAACATAGGAGGTTGTTGATGTCTGAAAGTTTAATGTTACAACCAGCCACCAAACTGGCTCAAATGATTAGATCAAAAGCGATTTCAAGCAGTGAATTAATCGACGCTGCCTTTGCGATGATTGATAAGCAAAATCCGCAATTAAATGCGGTAATAAGTGAACGACGAGAAGCCGCCAAAAAAGAGGCTTCGCAATTACAAGACCACGGTCAACCCTTCCTCGGGGTTCCCCTCTTGTTAAAAGGGCTTGGTCAAACAAAGGCTGGCCTGCCATCAACTAATGGGAATCGACTTTTTGCTGATAATGTTGCCAAGAGATCTAGTAACTTTACGAAAGCCCTTGAAGCAGCCGGCTTTATTATCATTGGTCAAACCAACTACCCCGAATTTGGCTTTAAGAACATTACCGATTCAAAAGTGTATGGGGACGCCCACAATCCGTGGAACCTTGATTACTACCCCGGCGGTTCGTCTGGTGGGGCTGGAGCAGCGGTTGCAGCTGGGATTATCCCCCTCGCCGCTGCCAGTGATGGTGGAGGCTCAATCCGGATCCCAGCATCTTGGACGGGAACAATTGGCCTAAAGCCAACTCGGGGACGGATCGTCACAGGACCAGTTGACTGGCGGTCTTGGCAAGGAGCTGCTGGCAACTTTGCGATCACCCGGTCAGTTACCGATACGGCCCAATTATTGGATTGTTTACAAGCTCTCCAACCGGCTGCCGTCTTCCAAGTTCCGCTGAATAAAGAAGGATTTGTTAACCAGTTAACCGCCAAACTAAACTTGACGGTTGGTTACACCACCGTTTCCCCAGTGGGGACACCCGTTGACCCCGAAGCTGTCGCAGCGGTTAAAGAAGCGGTTGTCTTCTTAGAAAGCCAAGGGATCAAGACTGAAAAGGTTGCCTGGCCTACTGATGGTAAACGACTAATGGATACTTACTACTTGATGAACGAAGGCGAAACAGCCGCCATGTTTGATCAAATTGAAGCCGGCTTAGGCCGGCATGTTACAAGTAACGACATGGAACCATTAACTTGGGCGCTCTACCAAACAGGGACCCACGTTACCGCTAGTCAATATAGCCAAGCATTAAGCACTTGGGATTACGCTGGTGAACAAATGGCTAAGTTCCATGAAAAATACGATCTACTCCTAACCCCAACTACGGCAATGACGGCGCCGAAGATTGATGAACCATTGAACACCCCAACTGAAATTGATACTATGCTCCACATTACTGAATTAAGTCCCAAGGAACAGCAACAATTTATCTGGGATCAATGGTTAGCGGCTTTAACTCAGTCACCATTTACCCAGCAAGCTAACTTAACCGGGGAACCAGCCATTAGCCTTCCAACCCATGTTGCTGAAACCGGCTTACCAATCGGAATTCAGTTTGTAGCTGGTAAAGGACAAGAAAGCCAATTACTACAAATTGCTAAGCTCTTTGAAGATCATCACCAATTTAAGTTTCTACAGTCAACCACCAGCCACTAAAGTAGCTGACTTGTGAGTAAGCACCCTTCTATTTGAGTGTCTGAACCACAATTTGCGTAGATACACCATACGGTCAGCACTTCTACCAATGGACTTGCTTGGCCAACCGCAGTTGTAATCAAGTAACGATCACCTAATAACTACACCTTTTACGTCCCCAAGTTACCATTGGGCGAGCTAATTATGCTATTTTGATTTTATGGTTCCTTTATCAAGGACATTTTGAGTAGTATTGTGATCACGGATTATGCACTCCACAATGAGGACAATTACATTCACGATCAGCGAGAGTAAGCTTATCGGTGCCTTTAGTCCCCATTACGAAACTGCAATCATGGCAAATTGGGGTGGTATTGGTCGGATTAACGGTGATGAACGTTTTCCCGTATAAATCAGCTTTATAAGTCAACATTTCCAGGAATGTTCGCTCTTCTAAACAAAAGCCGCATTTGATGCTAGTTGCATTACAATTAGAAACAATCCACCGCATCTTTTTTGATACGATTCTTGTTGCATCAATGCGGCCTAAGAAGCGACTGTAAGAACCTTTAACTCGCAAGATACCCAATTTATTTAGGCACCTTGATGTGTTTATTATCGATAAACTTAACCGTTCCGTTAGTGAGACTAGCTACTTTCTGTCCCGGATACTGACAATTAGTCTGGTAACACCTAGCATAGTTCTTACGATTAAAATTAAACGCACTAGCGGTATGAACCTTATGAAACATCCTAACAAGGCGCCAACTAGTGCCATCAAAGCGCTGGTACCCAAAAAGACGAAGTCGAGAAAATTCTCTCAACTTCGTCTTTTTTTGTGCGCTAATGATTTATATGAGGACTGTTAGAGCGTAGTGTTAATTAGTTAGTTTCGACCCCTTTACCATCGTATTCAGCAATCATAATCTTCTTAAGGTCGCTGATTAATGGTTCTTGTGGGTTAGCCGTCGTACATTGATCTTCGTAAGCCAAGGTAGCTAACTTGTCAACCACCTTGTCGAAGTGAGCCTTATCAACACCCCATGCCTTTAAGCTAAGAGTAACACCAACTGAGTGGGCTAATTCCTTAACCTTGTCGCAAAGCTTGTTGATCAATTCTTCGTTGGAGTCACCAGTCAAACCAATCGTCCGCGCAATTGTTGCGTAGTCATCAGCAGCCCGGAAGGCTTCATACTTTGGCCAAGTACTGAACTTCTTTGGCAAGGTTGCGTTGAACTTGATAACGTGTGGCATCGTGATGGCAATACAGATCCCGTGGGTCAACCCAAATTCCCCACCAAGCTTGTGAGCAATAGAGTGGTTAATCCCAAGGAAGGCATTCCCGAAGGCCATCCCGGCTAAGGTTGAAGCGTTGTGCATTTCAGCCCGAGCTTCTTCATCCCCATTGTAGGAAGCTGTCAAGTTGTCAAAGACTAACTTAATTGCTTGTAAGGACAATGGACGGGTGTAATCAGAAGCCATTGAGGATACGTAAGATTCGATGGCGTGGCAAAGAACGTCCAATCCAGAAGCAGCGATATTACCCTTTGGTACCGTATCAACAAATTGTGGGTCGACGATGGCAACATCAGGTGTCAAAGCGTAGTCAGCTAATGGGTACTTAACATGCGTTTCAGAGTCCGTGATAACCGCGAATGGCGTTACTTCAGAACCAGTCCCAGAAGTCGTTGGAATTGCAACCATCTGAGCCTTCTTTGGCTTATCGAAGCGGTAAGCCCGCTTCCGGATGTTTAAGAACTTTTGCTTTGCCCCGAAGAAGGAAGCATTTTCGTCTTCGTAGAACATCCACATCCCCTTAGCAGCATCCAATGGTGAACCACCACCGAGGGCAATGATCGTGTCAGGCTTGAAGGACTTCATCAAAGCGACCCCTTTTTGAACCGTGTTTGTACTTGGGTCGGCTTCAACATCAGAGAAGACTAAGTATTGCACATCATTTTGCCGTAACTTCAATTGGTCAACAACTACGTCAACGTAACCATGAGCGTAAATTGAAGGTCCAGTAACGATGAAGACCCGGTTGATGTTTGGCATATCCTTGAGGTAACGAACAGAGTCCCGTTCGAAGTAGATCCGTGGTAATTTAATCCATTGCATGTTATTCCGCCTCTTGGCAATTGTCTTAATGTTGAGCAAGTCGTAGTCAGTAACGTTATGAGAAATCGAGTTTTCACCCCATGAACCAGTCCCTAAGGTTAAGGATGGCGTCATCCGGTTGTAGATATTCCCAATCCCACCAAGACCAGATGGTGAGTTTACGATAACCCGGGAAGCCTTCATTTCAACCCCATATTCACGAGCAAGGTCCATATCAGAAGTTTGGATGGCAGCTGTGTGTCCTAATCCACCGTAGTTAAGGAGAGCACTACACTTAGCAAAAGCGTCTTCCTTACTTTCAGCCTTGTAAATTGAAAGCACTGGGCTTAACTTTTCACCAGAAAGAAGTTCCTTTGGACCAATTTCGTTAACTTCAGCTGCTAAGACTTGGGTGTCTTCTGGAACTTTGATACCGGCCATTTCAGCAATCTTCATGGCAGACATACCAGCAATTGGACCGTTAACCCCACCAGTCTTTTCGTTAAACATCGTCTTCCGTAACTTAGCGTGTTCCTTCTTTGGTACGAAGTATACGCGGTTAGCTTCCAAGCCAGCCTTAACTTCTTCGTAAATGTCCTTGTCGATAACGGCACTGTTTTCGGTCGCACAGATCATCCCGTTATCGAAAGTCTTAGAAAGAACAATATCATTAATTGCCCGAGCGATGTTAGCACTCTTTTCAATGTAGACTGGGCCGTTACCAGGTCCAACCCCTAAGGCTGGCTTACCAGTGGAGTAAGCAGCTTTAACCATTCCTGGACCACCAGTAGCAAGGGTGCAAGCAACCCCAGGGTTATTAATCAAAGCAGTACTGGTTTCTCGACTTGGTTCATCAATCCATTGGATAGCACCTTCTGGCGCACCAGCGGCAATGGCAGCGTCCCGAACAATCTTAGCAGCGTGCCGAGAACATTCCAAAGCTTGGGGGTGGAAAGAGAAGATAATTGGGTTCCGCGTCTTCATGGCAATGATTGCCTTGAACAAAGTGGTTGACGTTGGGTTAGTAACTGGAGTAATCCCGGCCAAAACCCCGAGTGGTTCAGCGACCGTGATTAATTCATCAGCTTTGTCATCCTTGATAACGCCAACGGTGTGGTCTTTACGAATGTTGTGCCAGATTTCTTCAGTGGCAAACATGTTCTTAATCGCCTTGTCTTCAACGACTCCCCGGCCAGTTTCCTTAACCGCTTCAATCGCTAATTCCATGTGCTTGTCTTGACCAGCTTCAACCATTTGGTGCGTAATGTAGTCAACCTTTTCTTGGTCAAAGCTTTGCATGATATCGAGGGCTTCATGAGCTTTTTTAACAAGCTTATCAACCATCGCTTCTGCGCGAGCCTGCTTATCAACTTCAGGGGTTTGAGCTTCATTCTGCTTAGTCATTCTAAACAGTCCTCCTTGAACTCTTAAATTATTTGTATCTTGTTTACGGTTATAAGTTTACGGGAATAATGTGAAAAAGTCAACAAAGTTTTTAGCTTATTTTATTGGGTTTTAATAATTGTTAAACGTTCGCTTGTGAAATAATTATCATTATCATTCTAAACTAGCCCGTTTTAAAGATAATGGAAACGGATACAAACAATGTGTAATTAATTCGCTAAACTTTTTTACTTTTAGCTAAAAAAATATTGGTCTAGTTTTTGCCCAAATTGGTTGGTCCACGGTAGATTGACTTAGCAAGGCAACTTCTACTTCTCCTAATCCATTTTGGGCTAGCGCTAGCAAGGGAAAATAGTATGGTATAATGTCCACTTGTGTGAAATCAAACTTTTAATTGAAAGGAATTAGATTAACGTGACAAAACTACGCGTAAAGGATTATTTGATCCTCGGCTCTCTCTTCTTTGGGATGCTTTTTGGGGCTGGTAACTTAATCTTCCCCGTCCACCTCGGCCAACTAGCTGGTCATCATTGGCTCCCAGCAGCTGGTGGCTTTTTACTTTCGGGGGGGCTCTTGCCACTTTTAGCCTTACTGGCTTTAGCTTTAACCCGCTCAACCGGGATTGATGGATTAGCCAAACCTCTTGGTAAATGGCCGGCCTTAATCTTTCTAATTGTTGTTCAAGTTACCATTGGCCCCCTATTTGCGACGCCACGAACAGCTACCGTTTCGTATGCAGTCGGGATTGCCCCTCATATTCCAACTCACAGTCAAAGCTTGGTGCTTTTTATTTATACCGCCCTTTTCTTTGGTTTAAGTTACTTAGCAATGGTTAATGAAAGTAAGATTACGGATTTAATTGGTAAATATCTAAATCCACTTTTTTTAATTCTCCTAGCAATTATCTTTATTTTGGCCTTTATTCACCCAATGGGAGCGGCTAAAACTGCTTCCGTTACTTCTGCCTATAAAAGCCAAGCCTTTCCAAATGGTTTTCTAGAAGGATATAACACCATGGATGGCCTTGGGGCCTCAATTTTCGGAGTGGCAATTATTACGGCCCTGCGAGAAATGGGAATTAAAGAACGAAAAATCGAAGCCTTTGCTACTATTCGAAGTGGTTTGATTGGAATGAGCGGAATCGCTCTAATTTATGTCGGCCTCATTTGGCTAGGGGCAACCAGTCGTCATCACTTTAATTTAGCAGCCAATGGTGGGACAACGCTTGCCCAAGTTGCCCATTTTTATCTTGGAACCGCTGGAGATATCTTATTGGCCTTACTAACGATCCTCGCTTGTATCACAACCGGAATGGGATTGGTTTCCGCTTTTTCCCAAGATTTTCACCGGTTATTTCCAAAAGTTTCTTACAAGAACTTTCTCCGGCTTTCGTGTGGTATTTCATTTTTAATTGCTAACTTAGGACTAGATTCAATTATTAAATGGTCATTACCAATCTTAGTTTTCCTATACCCGCTAATGATTGCTTTAATTTTACTCGGAATCCTTTCGCCACTCTTTAAGCGACAAGTCCTCTTATACCGCTTGACGATTTGCTTAACCTTAATTCCAGCTTACTTTGATCTTGTAAAGGCTCTGCCACCAGTTCTTTCCCAAACTGGTGGGGCGCAAGAATTAATTAACTTTGCGAACCACTACCTGCCCCTTTATCCAATTGGTTTTGCCTGGTTGCCATTTACGTTAACTGGGTTAATATTAAGTTGGTTGATCGTTAAATTACCTATCTCTAAATAAAATAAAGTGAAACTAAAACAGACTACAAAGACCACTAATTTAAAGGTAAGCAGTCTTTGAACAGATGGATTTAAAATGAACACACCGCCTTCTATACTA
>DHKFI23501__coassemble_559_pt1 | contig 61851 bp, 45 predicted proteins | sample DHKFI23501__metabat2_high_PE_018 | metagenome-assembled genome bin DHKFI23501 | reverse complement strand
TCATGACGAATAATCTAGCAAAATTTGGAATGTTACAAACTAGCAATTGACGTTATTGGTACTATTGAAAGTCCTACCTTCTACTTTGTGTTACCTACAGGTTTTTACTACAATCCCACTAAATATGGTGATAACTGGGTTGCAACAGACGAAAAACAGTATCAAACTACAACCACCTACTATGCGAATGGTCACCAAGTAATTAAAGTAGCATTTCAGACAGGCCATACCTTTGTGGGGACTGGAAATGCTGGACAAGTACAGTTTATTTTGAATGTTTCGGCTGATAGTACCGTTGTACCTGGTGAATATAAGGTTATGAGCTATATTTCTAGCCCTAATGTAAAATGGGCCAATATGGCCTCACTTACCAATACCGATCTTTCCTATTTAGATGTGGATGCTAATGCAAGTGATACCGGTAAGTCTAAGAGCTTTGCTAATCGTAAAACTGATTACGTGACTTTAACTGTTAGCAACGTAGCTAAGTCTTTAAACAACAACTCTGGGATCGCCATTGATGGTGAGGACGGAATCTTAAGTGCGGTAACTACCAACGGTCAAGTTGATGATCGTGGTGATGGCAAGACCACCTTGGGGATGAATGTTTATTCCACCCAGGCAGAAACTACCGGTTTTGTTTATAAAGGTGCTTTACCCGTTAATGATATAACTGGTAAACAGGATATTGTCCTAACGGGTCCAGTCACGATTCCGTCATCAATTTCGGATACTGTGTCAATCCTTTACGCTACTGGTGATGTTGATCTCAATAATATTGAAACCACTAACTATGTAACGGCAAATAAGATTACTGACTGGAGTAAGGTTACTGGGGTAGCTTTAATTGGTACCAAAATTGCTACTGGGGTCCACGCCCAGGTTAACTTACCAGTTCAAGTACTAAATGTCAGTGATAAGAGTGGTAAAAAATATAAATTTAATACGGCCTTATTCAAAAATAGCTTGCCAAACCAACCCCTTGATATGACGGCCACTTTGACTGTTACCGGGAAGAGTACCATTAAGACCCGGGTTGAATACACGGATACGGATGGCACCACGAAGTACAAGGATCTTGAATATACCAAGACCTATACTGATGGGGAAGATACGCCAAAAGCGAGCGATTTTCCATCTTCGACCGGCGATACGAGTGCCTTAGCGCAATATAGCCCAACCTTTAGTCTAGATGATCAAAATACCTTAAAAGACTTACTCCAAAACCGGATTATGCCAAATGATCCTAATATGGGGAGCATTAACCTGCGATCAACGGTAACCCCGAGTGAAGATGGCTACTACGTTACCTACGTGTTGGCAGATAAGACGGAAACTACAACGAATACTAAGAACTTTACCCGGACGATCAATATTAAAAAACCAGATGGGGCAACTGAAACGGTTGCTCAAACCGCTCCAATTGGGCAACAAGTTACCAAGGACCTTATTACTGGTAAAACAACGACCTATCCTTGGGGGACCAGTTACTGGCAATCTTATACTATTCCGGTAGTTAATGGTTATATCGGTAAGGCTGACACCACTGATGGCAAAATTGATCCACAAAAGATTGATGAAAATTCAAGTGATACCATCGTCAATATTACCTATACGAAGCTCGGCTCAATTTTACCAGTCGACGAAAGTGACAATTCATTAGGGAGTAATACTACCTATGCTAATGATCCGGATGATGGTTCAAAGGCGGCGACGACAAACGCGCCAACTATTCCCGGCTACCATGTTGCAAGTACGCAAACTAACTCCAATATTACCGTCAGTGGAAGTGGAAACAATACAACGGCAACGGTAACCCCAGTAGATCAAACACAAAATACCCAAGTTGTCTATGAGCCAAATACTGAAACGGCAACGGTTAAGTTTATTGACAACGATAATAGTAGCCAAGAGATTTCTGGAACGGCGATTACGTCTACGGGAAAGTACGGTCAAACTATTACTTTCACAATTAATCCCGAAACGGAATTAAAGACTTTAGAGGCTAGAGGCTACGAACTGGTTAGTGATGATTGGGCAGATAAAATAAACTCCACCTATAAAGATGGGAATAATATCTTTGAAATCCATTTGAAACACCAGATTAAGCAATTTGTACCAGCTAACCCAACGAAGGGAGCGGATGATTCGAATAACATTTACCATGACCCAGTTAATGGTAAGGACTATCCGGCTTTTGAAGCTGCTGCTTTGACGGTTACTTATACTGGGGCGGGCGATGCAACACCAAAGGCCCAAACAATTACTGTTCCAGGAGCCTTTTATAAGAACTTTACCTATGATGCGGTTACTGGTGCCGTGGTAAGTGAAGATTCAAATTGGACATCGACAAATAAACCTAGTTCTACTAGTAGCAATTTTGCTTTTGATTCAAGTATCTATGAAGCTTATGAAAATGGTGGATACGGAAATAATGATAACCGTAAGTTAATACCAAGTATTATTGGGTATAAAGCTGGCTATAAAAATGGTCCATTTATAGCTACTTTACCATTGATACAGTTGGGAGCAAATGCAGGTGGAAATACAGTAACATATACTTATTCGATTATCTATACTGCCAACGATGAAACTGCCATGATTAAATTCATTGACGACACAACTGGTAAAGCAGTTAGCGATAGCGCTTTGAATACAGATGGAGCCTTAACTACTACTGGTAAGTATGGTGAAACGATTAGCTTTACTACGGATCCGGAAACGGAATTAGCTAACCTTGAGAAGAAGGGATACACCCTAGTTAGCGATGGTTGGAAGAATAAGACATCAACTACCTATCAAGATGGGGACGTAAATAACACCTTTGAAATCCATCTGAAGCATTTATACGCAGCTGATTTAGTTTCAAAGTCAGTTACTCGGACGATTAACTATGTTGATGCGAAAGATACGAGCAAGCCAGTGGCGGATGCAGTTAAACAAAGGGCTACATTGACTCGCAATCACATCAAGGATAATGTAACTGGGGATTACGTTGGCTATGGTTCGATTGATGATAATAGTGACTACGTAAGTAATGATGCTTGGAACGTCGAAAATCAAACTTGGGTAGCAGTTGCTTCACCAGACTTATCTGCCAAGGGCTACGAAGCTCCAGACCAAACGAAAGTTGATGCGGTAACGGTGGATGGCAACACCCAAGATGCTACGATAACGGTGACGTACGACCATAAGACGGTTACTGTTCAACCGAATAATCCAAAGACAACGACGGATCCTTTGCCAGACAATCCAACGTCCAATTATCCAAGCGGGGTCGACGAGAAGGACTTGAAAAAGACGATCACCCGGACGATTAAGCTCACGACTCCTAATGGTAAAGAAACTGATGAAACTCAAACTGTTACCTTAAGTCGGACAGCGACGGTTGATGAAGTTAATGGAGGTGTTACTTACAGTTATTGGTCAACTGGGACTTGGGATAGTTATACGCCAAAGAGCGTAACTGGTTACACGCCAAAGATTACTATTGATGATACGTCAGCAAGTAGTATTGCTCAAACGACGGTCAGCCATGATACAAATGATTCAACCGTCATAATTACCTACACCCCTGACTCACAAAAGCTCCAAATCCATATTTACGATGTTGATAAAAATGCAACCATTAAGGATGACTTAGGGGCTGGTGAGTCTGGTGTCACGTTGGAAATCGATGGCGTTTCTAATCAAGCTTACGATGAAACAAGTGCAGTTCAAAAGCTTGAAGATTACTACAAAGGTCTCGGCTACAAGTTAGCGCCAGTCACAGCTGAACATCCATTACCAGTTGCTACTGGGACCTTTGATACTAATGATGCTGTGGATCAAGCCATTAATATTTACCTTGTCCACGATATCGAAGAACAAACTCAAAAGGTTACCCGGACGATTAATTATCAAACAACAGAGACCCACAAGCAGGTTGCCGGCCCATATACTAAGACAGTAACAGTAATAGCGATGGTTGATAGGGTTACGGGAAATGCGCTTAGCTACACGGGAACCGATGGGACGAGTGCGGTCACTGTTACACTAACGGGCACAAAGACAAAGGATGGTAAGAACGCTTATACCATCACTATCCCTGGGCAAAAATTACCAACTTATGCTGGTTACACCGCTCAAGCTCCAGAAGCTACTAGCTCAACCCAAGCTAAGATCTTTAATGAGACCTTGAGTGGTACTGATGACAGTCTAACCGAAACGGTAAATTACACACCTAATGATCAACAACTCCAAATCCGGGTTTTCGATGACACAACTGATCCAGATAGTAAGACCGATCTCGGGGCCGGTCAGTCTGGTGATCAGGTCAACTTCTCAGGAAAGACGGATGAAACCGTTCCTGACGATGTTAAGGCAAAGGTTGATGATTTAATTAAATACTATGAAGGAAAGGGTTACGTCCTAGTTTCAACTGGAACCATCCCAACCAAGTACGATAATACTGATAATACGGGTGATACGGACAGTGCGGTTCAACATGTGGATATTCACTTGAAGCATGGAACTAAGACGATCACGGCTACCCAGACTAATATCACCTACACAGATCCAACGAATAATCAGCAATATCAGCTTACCTACGATGCAACCCGAACGATTACCTACCAAGGAGCAGGCAATCAAACGCCGGCAGAAAAGGCTGAAACAGTTCGAGGGGCCTTTACGCGCCAATTGACGGTTGATGCCGTAACAGGCAAAGTTCAAACAGTCGATTTATGGACTGGCAGTTATGACTATGCTAGCGTATCGGTAACACCGGTAACTGGCTACGTGGCTGATAAAGTAACTGTCCCAGCGGTCACTGCAAGTGCTGATAATCTAGATGAAAATGGAAACCCCAAGGCGGTTAGCCAGACGGTGGCCTACACTGCTGTCGGTCGGATCATTCCGGTTGATGCTAATGGTAAGCAACTTGCGGACCCACAAAACTACAAGAATGATTCGGCTGATCCAACTAAGGTTGCCGAAAACGAAACTTTACCAATGATTCCGGGTTACCACATAGTCAGTGGGGATGGGGTCACAACGAGTGGAACTGGTAATAATACGACCGGAACTATTACGCCAACGAACGCTACAAGCGATACGAAGGTTACCTACGCACCAAATGCGGAGACGATCACGGTGAAGTACGTCGACGCCGATGCCAAAGATCCAAGCAAAGCTACGTTGAAGACGGATCCCTTGAATGGTGATTTTGGAACGGATATTAACTACACTACTAAGGATGAACTAGCTAAGCTTACTAACGAAGGCTACGTCCTTAGTCAAGCTAGCGATGACGGATTTACCTCCGCTAACCAAACGCAATACACCGTGGAAAACGATGGGAAGACTTACATCGTAACCTTGCACCACGGAACGGAAACGGTAACAACGAACCAACAAGTTGATGGCAAGACTAAGATTAACGAAAACGATGACCGGGATAACGCCCCAGTTTGGACGGATGAAAACGGGATTGTTAGTGCTGCTTTCACGCGGACGATTAGCTATGTAGCTAGTGATGGGACAAACCTAGGTCTAAGCACTCAAACTCAAAGTGCGCACTGGACCCGAGAGTTGACGGTCGACAAGGTCACTGGCGAAGTCGTTGACAGTACTGCTTGGACGACAACTAACACTTACCCGGCAGTTACTAGTCCAACGGTAGCGGGTTACACTCCGGATATTGCTACGGTAGCGGAAGTAACGAGTCCGAAACAGACGGATACAAAGGTCACGGTAACCTACGCTCCAAATGACCAGAAACTCCATATCCGGGTCTTTGATGATACGGTAGATGCAACCAAGGATATCGGAGCTGGTGATTCTAACCAGACTGTTGATTACACTGGGAAGACCAATACTAGCTTTGATGAATCAGACTCGGTTAGTGCGCTCGAAAAGTACTATGAGGGCAAGGGATATATCCTTGATCCAAAGTCCCCAGCGCCTACGACAACGGGGACGTACAATACTGATGACAACGATGTCCAATACATTGACATCCACTTGATTCACAATACTCACCAACAAAGTCAAACTGTTATCCGGACGATTAACTACGTCACGACGACTAAGGATGCGGATGGCCAGCCAGTTCAAGTGGCAACGCCAACCACGGTGACGGTCACAGTGAAGGCGACGATTGATGACGTAACAAAGGATGCAAGTGACTACACTGCTACGGACAGTAATGGTAAAAGTTATACGGTCACAAGGACTTCAACTGTTACCAACGGGGGTAGCAACCAATATTCGGTTACGCTTCCTGGCCAAACGACCTTACCAACGAAGGAAGGTTACACGGCTGCCCCAACAAGTGCTGCGACTGCTAAAAGTGATCAAACTTACACCGTAACTTTAGCTGAAACGGTGAGTGATCATTCTGAAACGGTGACCTACACGCCTAACGCACAAGATTTAACCATTGTGGTTCACGACAATACCACGAATACGGATGTCGATGTCTCAACTTACGGGGATTCAACTAGCTTTACTGGGGTCTCCGATGGAAACGTATCAACGGACGTTACAACCAATCGTGATAAACTTATCCAACAATTGAAGGATAAGGGCTATGACGTTACTGACGAAGGGAATATTCCGGCAAACTACGATCATGATGATAGTAATGATCAAACGGTAACGATTAGGGTTACCCACAAGAAGGTCACGGTTACGCCAGACAAGCCAAAGACAACTGATGATACGATTGATGGGACGACGCAGAAGTACCCTGATGGAGTATCGGAAAGTGACTTGAATCACACGGTGACGCGGACAATTAACGTCACGAATCCAGATGGAACAACTCAACAAGCAGTTCAAACAGTTGCCTTTATCCGGGAGGCTACGATTGACGCTGTTACTGGACATGTTACCTATACTCCATGGGTGGTAAAAGGAACCACTGCTACTCAGGGCACTTGGTCTGAATACGATGGGCCAACTCATGCTGGTTACACGCCGGCTATTGATGGTAAGTCAGCTGATAGTGCAACGATTAGTGCTAATGATCAAGTCAGTGAAAGTGATTCGGATCAAACTATTAACATCACTTATACGGCTAATCCACAATCAACGAAGATTCAATATGTCGATGATGATGCAAAGGATGTCCAAGGTAATTCAACGGTTGTAACATTAACTGATTTGACAGGGGAAACTGATGAAAAGGTTAACCCAACTTACGTGACGCCAACAGGATATGAATTGGTAGATTCAAATCAAGAAGTGCCATCATATACCTTTAAGGCCAGTGATAATCAACCAATCGTCGTTCACTTAAGGCATAAGACAGTTAAGGTTGATTCATTTGTACCGAAGACGTTAAGTGACAAGTTGCCAGATAATCCAGGGAAAGACTTCCCAAGTGGGGTTGGCGAGAGTGACTTAAACAAGACGATCACGCGGACAATTAACGTCACGAAGCCTGATGGCATGAAGATAACTACGACACAAACGGTTCACTTAACCCGGACCGCGACGGTCGATGAAGTAACCGGTGAAGTTACTTACAGTGACTGGACAACCGGAAAGTGGGATGCATACACCCCAGATAACGTTGCTGGTTACACGCCAAACGGTACGGCTCCTAAGTCCCCGGTTAATGGTAATAGTCAAGATCAAACCATTAACATCACCTACATCGCTAACCCACAAAAGGTTACGATTAACTATGTTGATGATGACGATCAAGGTAAAGTTGTTCACACGACGCCGTTGAGTGGGAAGACTGATCGAACAGTCCCAGTTACGAACGAAGTACCGGCTGGTTACCAATTAGCTACTGGTAGTACCGTTCCTAGTGATCATACCTTCACGCCAGATGGCCCGGCTACGATTACCGTCCACCTCGTTCACAAGCACGACCAAGACAGTGAAAACCACCAAGCAACGCGGACAATCACGGTCACGACGCCGGATGGGATGACGCAAACGATCACCCAAACTGGGAAGATTAGTCGGTCGACCGATACCGATGAAGTTACTAAGACGACTACGTACGGTGATTGGAGTAAAGCAGATTGGCCGAAGTATGATGTCCCAGTTATTCCGGGTTACACGGCCAGTGTTAAGACGGTCGATGAGACCCCGCTTACCCCTAATACTCAGGACAGCCAGGTTGTGATTACCTACACGGCAAATGCCCAAGCCACGACGATCCAGTACGTCGACGATGATGAAGGTGACCAGGTGGTTAACACGACTGTCTTAAATGGGCAAACCGGCCAAACGGTTACGCCAGCATACACGATTCCGGACCACTACGATTATGTTGGTGGCGAAGAAGCTAATTACACCTTTAAGGCCAGTGGCAACGTTCCAATCGTGGTTCACTTGAAGCACCACCATACAACGACGCCGGACCAAAAGACGGTTACCCGGACAATCACGGTCACGACGCCAGCTGGTAAGAAGACGACCACGACGCAAACAGCCACAAGTACCCGGATGATCGATACCGATGAAGTCACCGGAACCAAGACGCCAGGAGCATGGCAACCGGCTACCTGGGACAACTTTGCCACGCCAACGATTGCTGGTTATGTACCAACGGTTAGTCAAGTAGCAGCTAAGAAAGTCACGGGCGATACGCCAGATGAGCAGATCAACATCGCTTATAGCGCTAACCCACAAACCGCTACGGTAACCTACGTCGACGATGAAACCAGCAAGACCGTCCACGTGACGAATCTCCATGGGGACACAGCTACGACGGTCACGGTACCAAACGAAGTTCCAGCTGGTTACGATCTGGTTGGCACCTTCCCAAGTGACTACACCTTTACCAGTGCTAGTCAACAGGGAATCACGGTTCACTTAAAGCACCATCCAAACACGGTGCCGGAAACCAAGACGGTTACCCGGACGATTACAGTGGTTAATCCGAATGGGACGACCAAGACGGTTACTCAAACGGCAACGATCACTCGCCAAGTTACAACCGATGCGGTTAATGGGAACCAAACCTTCACCCCGTGGACGATAGCGCTTTGGTCGAAGTTTGAAGTGCCAACCTTCAAGGGTTATACGCCAAGTCAGATCACGGTTACGCCGGTCACAGTCGATGGTAATAGCCAAGACGAAACGGTGACGATCACTTACGCCGCGGATCCGGCCGCAATTGTTTACTTCTTAGATGAAGATCAATTGGATGCCAAGGGGCAACCGAGCCAAGTAGCCACGAGTGGTTACTTGAGTGGGAACTTCAATGGTCCGATTATCGATCAAAGCTACGCCAAGACCTTAGCGGATTTGCAAGCGAAGGGCTACCTGCTTGATAATCAAAAGTCAACTTATCCAACCCAGGATAAGTTTGACACCGATCCGAAGACGCTCCAGACTTTCTACGTTTACCTCAAGCATCAGACAACGACTGCACCGGAGCAGAAGACGGCTACCCGGACGATCAAGGTTAATAACCCAGCTGGCACGACCAAGACGATTACTCAAACGGTTGCGATTAGCCGCCAAATCACAATCGATAAGGTCACTGGCAAGCAAACGGCTGGTGACTGGAGTTCAGCAAATTGGGCTGAATTTAAGGTACCGGCAATTTCTGGTTACACGCCAAGTCAAACGACGGTTCCAGTCACGACCGTTGATGGGACGGCGACTGACCAAACAGTAACGATTAATTACACAGCTAACCCACAAACAGTCACGATTAAGTACATCGATGATACAACTGGGACCACGGTTAAGGCCGAGTCAGTTCAAGGGGTCACCGATCAAACGGTTACGATCCCGGCCGATGTGCCAAGTGGTTACCGAGTTGTTGGACAACTACCAGGGAAGTACACCTTAACGTCCGATGATGGGCAGACGATTACCGTCCACTTGACCCACCAAACGACCACAGTGGCAGAAGCGAAGACGATTACCCGGACGATTACAGTGATTAATCCGAATGGGATGACCAAGACGGTTACTCAAACGGCAACGATCACTCGCCAAGTTACAACCGATGCGGTTAATGGGAACCAAACCTTCACCCCGTGGACGATAGCGCTTTGGTCGAAGTTTGAAGTGCCAACCTTCAAGGGTTATACGCCAAGTCAGATCACGGTTACGCCGGTCACAGTCGATGGTAATAGCCAAGACGAAACGGTGACGATCACTTACGCCGCGGATCCGGCCGCAATTGTTTACTTCTTAGATGAAGATCAATTGGATGCCAAGGGGCAACCGAGCCAAGTAGCCACGAGTGGTTACTTGAGTGGGAACTTCAATGGTCCGATTATCGATCAAAGCTACGCCAAGACCTTAGCGGATTTGCAAGCGAAGGGCTACCTGCTTGATAATCAAAAGTCAACTTATCCAACCCAGGATAAGTTTGACACCGATCCGAAGACGCTCCAGACTTTCTACGTTTACCTCAAGCATCAGACAACGACTGCACCGGAGCAGAAGACGGCTACCCGGACGATCAAGGTTAATAACCCAGCTGGCACGACCAAGACGATTACTCAAACGGTTGCGATTAGCCGCCAAATCACAATCGATAAGGTCACTGGCAAGCAAACGGCTGGTGACTGGAGTTCAGCAAATTGGGCTGAATTTAAGGTACCGGCAATTTCTGGTTACACGCCAAGTCAAACGACGGTTCCAGTCACGACCGTTGATGGGACGGCGACTGACCAAACAGTAACGATTAATTACACAGCTAACCCACAAACAGTCACGATTAAGTACATCGATGATACAACTGGGACCACGGTTAAGGCCGAGTCAGTTCAAGGGGTCACCGATCAAACGGTTACGATCCCGGCCGATGTGCCAAGTGGTTACCGAGTTGTTGGACAACTACCAGGGAAGTACACCTTAACGTCCGATGATGGGCAGACGATTACCGTCCACTTGACCCACCAAACGACCACAGTGGCAGAAGCGAAGACGATTACCCGGACGATTACAGTGATTAATCCGAATGGGATGACCAAGACGGTTACCCAAACGGCGACGATCACGCGGCAAGTTACGACCGACCAAGCCACCGGGACGCAAACTTTCACGCCATGGAGCGCGGCTGATTGGCCCGCATTTAACCTAACCAACTTAGCGGTAATTCCAGGTTACACGCCGATGGTGGTTAAGGGTTCAACCGCTCACGTGATGGTCGATGAGACAACCCAAGATGCTCAAACTCAGATCATTTACGTGGGTCAACCCCAAGGTACGACCATTCAATACGTTGATGATGAAACGGGAAAGGTTGTTCAAACCACTTCTTTGCAAGGTAGGACGGGCGAAACGGTCACGCCAAGTTACCAAACGCTAAGTGGCTATGATCTCGTTGATCCAAGTCAAGCGGTCACAAGCTATATCTTTAAGACTAGCGGTAATCAACCAATCGTAATTCACTTAACGCACCACAAGAGTATCGTGCCGGAAACCAAGACGGTTACCCGGACGATTACAGTGGTTAATCCGAATGGGACGACTAAGACGGTTACCCAAACGGCAACGATCACTCGCCAAGTTACGACGGATCAAGTCACCGGGGATCAAACGGCTACGGCTTGGACAACGGTTGAATGGCCAGCCTTCAATGTGCCAACGTTGACGGGTTACACTGCAAATATTGATGGGACGATTGATGCTGTGACTGTGGATGCAACAACGACTGATCAAGTGGTTACGATCACTTACCTTAAGCAAACCACGCCAAATAAGCCAGTCGTAATTCCGGATAAGCCAAACAAGCCGAACAGGCCAACGGTTAACCCAACGCTGATTGAACCAACGAATGGCAACGATCAAACGTCAAGTCGGTCAACGAGTGACACACCGGTTAAGCCAAGCATCAGTGGTCAATCAAGTGCTGTAATATCACAAGGTACTGTAAGACCAACCAAGGCTACGGTTACTAATATCCCAACGGCAACAACTGGAACGTCCCGGTTACCACAAACTGGGAATGCCAATTCAAGGGCCATGTTGAGCCTTGGCTTGGCTTCCTTAGTGGCAACCTTGGGATTACTCATTGAGAAGAAACGTGAAGATCGGAAATAGTTTTTTCGATTGAGAATTAAAAAAATAGGGGTTAAGTGGAAGTAAGTACTGCTACTTAGCCTCTTTTTTGAGCAGAAACTTTGTTACTTTTAGTAAGCAGAAGTATAATCAAAACATCAAAGGAAGGGAGCGATTAGATGGAATTAACCTTTACGCCAGCGGCCCAAAAGCGGTTAGCTAAGTATCTTGATGATGGTAGTCAAAAGCGATTAATCCTAGACTTTGACGATGGGGTTGGCCCCTTTTCTGATATTGGAGACTGTTCCCTTGGGGTTAACTTTAAGTTGATTTTGCTAGATGTCGACAAGGAATTACCAAAGGACTTTGATGCCTACTTTATTTCCAATTTGGGGAATGTGTACTACAAGAGCTACACAAAATCCCAATATGCAGAACACATGAAGCTTGATTTTGAAGCAAACTACTTTACAATGCCCCTCAAGTCCGATTTCGAAACGTTGTGTGACAACGTTGAAGTTGTTGACCTAACTACCCGCGAACTTTCGCATGCCCCGATTGGGACGCATGATTGTTAGTATAGTGTAGGGCGGCTTGTTGCTTACGATTTTTCCCTGGTGCACCAGTTACTGCTCGATGATTGAATAATGGCTCGTTACTCATTATTATTGGTAGTCTTTACCTTCGCAGGACAATGGTACCCTTTCGGTTGGGGAACTTTAAATATACTTAATTTTGAAAAATGACACCGTATAGATCTGGTGGATCTGTGCAGTGTCATTTTGGCGTTTTGGGGGATTGTGAGTTCCCAAAGTTAGTTTTAATTCCTTGTTTGTGAAATTGAGTTGGAAAATAGAAAAAGTCATTTGAGGTTGGCTTTTGAATCTCCGTTAAACAAAACTAAAGAGGCCGTGGTTTCTGTGTAACATTCGGAGGTACGAGAAAGGCGGGGAAGAAATTTGACTTTCTTCCCCGCCGCTTGCTTTCAAATTAATTCAATTGCCGAATTCCTGGTAAGTTGAGCATAATCACAAAACTTAAGAGGTAGAGGGCGGCTAGGCACCCCATTGTAACGGCAAGGGTGTAGTGGTCCATCAAGAGGCCAATCACAACAGAGGAGAAACCCCCGATGGCCCGGCCAACGTTCATAATCATACTATTAGCCGTTGACCGGATGGCAGTTGGGTAAAGGCGGCTAATGACGGCTCCGTAACCACCAAACATTCCGTTGGAGAAGAAACCGATCAAGGCACCGGCTAAGATTAAAGTTAATGACGTCTTGGCAAAGAGGATTGAGAACATTACCAAGGCTGAACCAGGCAAGAAAATGCCGAAGGCCCAGCGAGGACCGAATTGATCCATTACCGTTCCAAAGACAACCATCCCCAAGCTCATTCCCAGAATCGTCGCAATCATCCAGAGTGATGATCCGGAAACCGAAAGCCCCTGTTGCTTTTGAACGATTGAGGGGAGCCAGTTCATCAGACCAAAGTAACCAGCGATTTGAACAATCGTCATCACCATCAAGCCGAGGGTTTGAAGGGCTAATTTAGGACTAGCGAAGAGGCGACTGATTGAGATCTTTTCGTGATTAGCTTTCGCCTTAGCGTGGGCGTTAATGAAGACCGCACTTTCGCTCAAGTGCCGGCGGATAAAGTAGGTCAAGATTACCGGAATTACCCCAAGTAAGAAGAGGGCGTTCCAACCAAACTTCGGAATGATAACGGCAGCGGCAAGGGCAGCAAAGATCGCACCGATTTGACCACCGATTGCGGCAACCGAAGTTAACCGGCCAATCCGGTTAGCGGCAAAGTTTTCGGCAATCAAAGCCATCCCAACGCCGTATTCACCACCGGCCCCAATTCCGGCTAAAAAGCGGAAGAGGTAAACCATTGGTAAAGAGTGGACAAAGAACATGGCGGCGGTGGCGAAGGCAAAAATAAAGATCGTGTAAGAGAATGTCTTGACACGACCAATGCGATCACCGACAAGGCCGAACGCCGCACCGCCTACTAACATTCCCAGGTTGGTGATTGAACCGATCCAACCAGCTGCGGCACTAGAAATGTGCAAGTCCGCAATCATTGGGGCAAGGGCAAACGAGAGAAACATGATATCCATGTTTTCCAGTGAGAACCCGGCGGCCGTTGAGGCGATCACCCAGTGCTCGTTATTCGTTTGCGTTAAACGTTGACTACTTGTCTGTTCCATTATTTAATTCCTCCAAAATGAAGGCTCACGGGCCTTCTTTATTTTGTTGAGGCGATTATGGCAGACTGGGGAGAAAAATGCAAGGCAAAAGGGAGAGCATTACGATGGTTGTATGACTATCTTTGAAATTGGTCTATTTTAATTAGATGAAGAAATTAACATATCTAATTAAAATGATTTATTTTTTGTGCTATCGTTTGCACAGACTTCGTACTAGCTTTTCTTAATTTGGTATAGATAAAAATAATGCAATAAACTAGCTATTTTGTTTCGACAAAAATTGAATTCAGCTGCTTAAGTTTATTAATGGTATAGTTCGATTTTAAATTGATTAAAACCAAATGATGATTGACTGTTTTAGAATCTCCGAGCATGATATTAACCATGATTATTAAATCATTACAAATTGGTATAGCTGAAATAAACGATTAAAAATAATATCAAAGGAGCAATTCTTGTGAAACAAAATCAAATTCAAATTTACGCTGATGGAGCAGATTTAACTGCCATGCGGGAGATGGCAAAACTCCCAGAAGTAACGGGTTTTACGACCAACCCAACCTTAATGAAACGGGCGGGAGTCACGGATTATTTGAACTTTGCCCAGACGGTCTTGGCGGAATTTCCCACCATGCCGGTCTCGTTTGAAGTCTTTGCGGCAGATGAAGCGGGGATGGTAGCTGAAGCTGAATATCTTAGTCAATTAGGGGCCAACGTCTACGTCAAGATCCCGATTTTAGGCTTAGACGGAACGCCCCATTTAAACTTGATTCGGAATTTATCTGCGGCCGGAATCAAACTCAACATCACAGCGGTAACCACGAAAGAACAAGTCCGCTGGGCCTTAAACGCTTTGGAGTCAACGACGCCAGCGATTATTTCACTGTTTGTCGGCCGGGTGGCTGATACTGGAGAAGATCCAACTAGTTTTATTGTCTGCAGTTCAACCATGGCTTTTCGCTATCCAAATGTCCAATTATTGTGGGCCTCCACGCGGGAAGTCGATAATATCCGCCAGGCCCAACAGCTTGGCTTGGATATTATTACCGTACCGCCAACAATTTTAACAAAGTGGTATGAACGGCGTGATCTTAGTGCCGCCGATGTTGCTTTGGATACAGTGCGGGGCTTTGCCGCTGACATTGCCCAACTCGGGTACCAAGTTCTGCCGGCAAATCGAAAGGAGGCCTAAGGATGATTAGTCAAGATCAAGTCGCTGTTAATGCCCTGCGGATGTTAGGGGTGGATATGATTAGCCGGGTCAAGAGTGGCCATCCTGGAATTACCCTCGGGGCGGCCCCGATGGCGTACACTCTTTTTGAAAAGGTAATGCAGTTTAATCCAGCAGATCCTAATTGGTTTAACCGCGACCGTTTCGTTTTATCAGCTGGGCATGGGTCAGCTTTGCTATACGCTTTATTGCACTTAAATGAATTTCAATTGTCGATTGATGATTTAAAGGCCTTTCGGCAATTAGGTTCCAAAACCCCGGGTCACCCCGAATCTGGCTGGACGCCTGGTGTGGATGCCTCGACCGGCCCCCTGGGGCAAGGGATTGGGATGGCTGTTGGGATGGCAATGGCCGAACGACATTTAGCTGCCCTCTATAACCGGTCGGGATATCCTTTGATTGACCATTATACCTATGCCTTGGTTGGTGATGGTGACCTGATGGAAGGGGTTAGCCAAGAAGCGATCAATTTAGCTGGTAATTATCAACTAAGCAAGTTGATTGTTTTGCACGATGCTAATCACGTTTCCTTAGATGGTCCCTTGAGTGACGCTAGTTGTGAGAATCAAGAACAGCGCTTTCGGGCAGCTGGTTGGGATTACTTGACGGTGAAGGCCGGCGATACCGATTTGCGAGGGATTGAACAAGCCATTAAGCACGCTCAAACGACAGCCAAGCCAACTCTGATTGCAGTACAAACAACCCTTGGTTATGGAACGCCGCTGGCTGGCGACCATCGGGTTCACGGGGCACCTTTAAAAGCGGCAGACCGGGCAGTGCTGGCAAAGTTTCTCAATTGGTCAGAGCGGCCGTTTGCCATCCCGGCCACTGTCCGGCAGACCTTTGCCGAAGTAGTTGCTAAAAAACAAGCGCGTTATCTAAAGTGGCAACACTTATTTACGGAGTATCAACGCCGTTTTCCACAAGCAGCCCGGGAATTAACCCAGGCAACATTAGCGGTTAACGGGGTGAAGAGTAACTATCAACCGGGTGAGTGGGTAGCAACCCGCCAAGCCAGCGCGGAGAATTTACAACAAATCGCCAGCGCTAATCCCCAATTTTGGGGTGGAGCGGCTGATTTAGCGAGTTCAAATAAGACCAAACTGAGTGAGGGAGGTCGCTTTACATCAACCACTCCGCAAGGGAAAAACGTCAGCTTTGGGGTTCGTGAATTTGGGATGGCAACCGCCCTTAATGGGATGATCCTGCATGGCGGGAGCCGAGTCTTTGGGAGTACCTTTTTAGTCTTTAGTGATTACTTCCGCTCAGCTGTCCGTTCAGCCGCTTTGATGAAGCTACCAACGATTTTTATTGGAAGTCATGATTCAATCGCAGTTGGCGAAGACGGCCCGACCCATGAACCGGTAGAACAACTAGCTAGTTTCCGGGCGATGCCAAACCTAGATGTGATTCGACCGGCAGATGCCAATGAAACCGCAGCGGCTTGGCGGATGATGGCTCAGACCAAGCACCGGCCATCACTCTTGGTAACTTCCCGCCAGGCCCTACCGGTTTTAGAAGAAACAGTTGAGGCGCCGATCGAGCGGGGCGGTTATATTCTAGCGGAAGCCAAAAAACAAATTCCGGATGGGATTATCATCGCTACAGGCTCGGAAGTGCACTTAGCCTTAGCGGCGAAGGCAAAATTAATGGAGGAGGGGATCGACGTCCGGGTAGTTTCGATGCCATGCCCAAACCGCTTTGATGGACAGCCTGTGGCTTATCGGGAACGGATCTTGCCATCCCAAATTGAAAACCGGCTAGCGGTTGAAATGGGGGCTAGTCAAGCCTGGGACAAATACGTCGGTTTGAAAGGAAAAGTTTTGGGGGTTGATCGCTTTGGCCTCAGTGGCGATGGCGCTGAATTGACCAAGGCCTATGGCTTTACGGTTGAAAAGATTGTTGCCGCTGTTCGGGAATTGCCGGGGATGGTTATTCGAGGAGGTGGTGATGCCCTTGCCTTTGAGCGGCCACGGTACATGGCTAGTTTTATTTAATTATTTTTACCATTTGATTTAACTTGACTTTAACGTGAAAAAACCAGTGATGCCGAAGTTTTTCGGTTCACTGGTTTATTTTTGCATATAATGGAAAGTAACGAAAGGAAGCGGATAAGATGAGTGAAATAATTCCAACAACCATGCGGGCTTGGCAGGTGACGACACCGGGGCCAGTCGAAAATGATCCAGCACCGTTAGCCTTGGTTACTAAGCCAACCCCGATGCCAGAAGCCGGGGAAGTTTTGGTTAAGGTTTTAGCCTGCGGCGTGTGCCATACTGATTTACATGTTACGGAAGGTGATTTACCGGTTCACCACGAACATGTTACCCCAGGGCATGAAATTGTCGGCCGAGTCGTTAAACTTGGCGTAGGGGCCCGCCGGTTTAAAGTAGGCGATCGGATCGGAATTCCGTGGTTCCGTCACGCTTGTGGGGTTTGCCGTTTTTGCCGGTCCGGGAAGGAAAATCTTTGTCCCCATTCAATTTACACCGGCTGGGATCACGATGGTGGTTACGCCGAATACACAACGGTGCCGGAAGGCTTTGCCTATCGCTTACCAGACCAATTTGACGACGCGGTGGCTGCCCCGTTGCTTTGTGCCGGGATTATCGGGTATCGCTCCTATCGGCGGGCGAATATTCCGACCGGTGGAACCCTCGGCTTGTATGGTTTCGGGGGCTCAGCTCACTTAGTAGCCCAATTAGCGATTAAGCAAGGAATTGAAGTCCACGTCTTCACCCGGGGGAAAGATGCCCAAAAGTTTGCCCTAGAACTTGGCTGTGCTTCGGCCCAAGGGGCTTATGATCCGTCGCCAGTACCGTTAGATGCTTCAATTCTTTTCTCTCCGGCAGGACAAATGGTCCCGAATGCGTTAGCTAATTTGGCTCCAGGTGGAACTTTAGCTTTGGCTGGGATTCACCTCTCTGATGTGCCGGTCCTCAATTATCAGCAACATCTTTTCCATGAAAAGGTCGTTACTAGCGTCGAAAGCAATACCCGGCGTGATGGGGAAGAATTCTTAACCTTAGCTGCCCGTCTTGGCATCAAAGCACAAGTTACGACTTACCCCTTTGAAGAAGCCTTAACGGCATTGCGGCGGGTAAAGCAAGGTAATCTAGATGGGGCTTGTGTTTTGACTTTTGCTTAGTTAGTGGACCATGCTAAAATAGTAGGACAAACTGACTAGAAGAGGAGTAATTAATATGGCGTATCCACAATTAGCTTTGGATCAAGTTAAGGGTCCTAAAGCAACCATCAAAACTTCAATGGGGGAAATTGAAATCCAATTATTCCCAACCCAAGCCCCTAAGACGGTAAAAAACTTCGTTGAATTAGCCAAAAAGGGTTACTACAACAGTGTTACTTTCCACCGCGTAATTCCGGACTTTATGGTTCAAACGGGGGATCCAACGGCAACGGGGGCTGGTGGCGAAAGTATCTATGGCCATCCTTTTGAAGATGAATTCTCCAAAGAGCTCTTTAACATCAAAGGGGCTGTTTCAATGGCCAATGCTGGTCCAAACACCAACGGAAGCCAATTCTTTATCGTTACTAACCGGAATTTAACCACTAACTTAATTGGCCAAATGGAAGCCGCGGGTTATCCAGCAGAAGTGATCGAAGCTTACAAGCAAGGGGGAACTCCTTGGTTAGACTTCCACCACACCGTATTCGGTCAAGTTACTAAGGGCTTAGACGTTGCGATTGCGATTAGCCAGGTAAAACGGAATGTGGAAGACCGTCCAGAAGAAGATGTGACGATCGATTCGATTGAAATTAGTGAATAGGAACGGAAAAGGGATTTTTGTTGTTAAGGCTGGGAAGAAAGTCAAATTTCTTCCCAGCCTTTCTCGTACCTCCAAATATTGCACAGTATACTCCCTCCAGTCGGAACGATCCGCCTTGGCCTTGCGTGGGCGCACAAACGCCAAGCAAGTTGGCTGGTTCGATCCCAACCATGGCTTAGAGGATAAGTTAGAACGAAAGACCGCTGCTTGCGAATCAATCTTCGTTCTCTTACTAGGCCGTTGAGAAAATTTTCTTCCGACCTCGCTTATCTAAAATTTACTTCGCCGCCGTCAGTAATCCATCCCATAAAGCTTGCTTAGTCGAATTCATTGGGGTGGTTGTCCGGCTGACAGATGAAACCATGAAAACGGGGGCGTCGGGGTCAGTTAAAGGCACCCGGACGACATTATCGGAGTCGAGAACGGCGAGATCCGTTAAGTAGGCAATGCCTAGGTTGTCAGCAACCATTGACTTGAGGATATGGACATCATTGGTTTGATAACTGATTTGGGCCCGGAAATGATTTTGCTGGGTCATGGCCCGGAAGGCTTGCTGGTGGATGAACTCAGCTTCTTTGGCGAGGGCTAAGAAGGGTTCGTTCTTTAAATCGGCAAAGGCAACGCCTGTGTCCTTTTTAATCGCCAGAGGATGCTTTTTAGAAACGATAATATTAATCGGAAAAGTGGCTAAGACTCGCGTCCGTAAGCGAGGATAATTAATGGGCTTGAGTGAACCTAAAAGTGCCATGTCAAGGTCGCCACGTTGTACCATTTTAAGCAAGTGGGCTGATCCATATTCATAGGTTTCTAACCGTTGTAGGATCCCTTTTTTCATTAGGCCAGGTGAGAGCGGAGGAAAGTAGTAATTTCCGATGATTGGTGGTAAGCCAAAGCGGATTTTCCCTTCCTGAGCCGAGATTATTTCCTTTCTGGCAACTTCGATTTCGGTCAAAATTGCTTGGGCGTGCATGTAGAACTGTTCACCGGCTGTGGTAATTCGGAGCTCGCGGTGAGATTGGTCGCGGATAAAGAAGGGGGCGTCAAACTCTTTTTCTAGCCGTTTGATGGCCATAGTAATGGTGGGCTGACTAACCTTAAAAATTTCCGCAACTTTGGAAAAATTTTTTTCTTCAACCAGGGAACAATAATATTTAATGTCTTTGATATTCATCCTAAAATGCCTTTCTGATCAATTTTTGAATCCTCATATTAATTTCAATTATACTACCTTTAACGTTTGACTATCATTAGTTTTTGGCACTAGACTAGGGGCGTTTAAATTTGAGAGATTTGAAAAGAGGGACTCACGATGTCAAAAGCAATTGAAATTTTAAATAATCCATATGTCAATAAGGGAACCGCCTTTACCTTGGACGAACGGAAAGAACTTGGCTTGATCGGAGCGTTACCACCAAAGATTCGGACGCTAGAAGAACAAGCCGAAGAAACCTATGGCCAATTCAAGACCAAGGCCAAGGGGATTGAACAACGGGAATTCTTGATGGAAATCTTTAACACCAACCGGACCTTGTTCTTCTACCTAATGGGCCAACACATTGTGGAATTTATGCCGATTGTTTATGACCCAGTCATTGCCGACTCAATTGAAAACTACAGTGAACTTTTCATTCAACCGCAACAAGCGGCGTTTCTTTCCATCGATGATCCGGATGACGTCAAGGAACGGTTAACAAACGCCGCTGATGGCCGGGACATTAAGTTAATCGTTGTTACCGACGGGGAAGGGATTCTCGGTATTGGTGACTGGGGAGTTAACGGGGTTGACATCGCCGTTGGAAAGTTGATGGTTTATACAGCAGCGGCCGGGATTGACCCGGCCCAAGTTTTGCCAGTTGGCATTGACACCGGAACAAATAATGAAACCCTCTTGAATGATCCGGAATACCTCGGTCTTAAGCACAAGCGGGTAACTGGAGATAAGTACTATGAGCTGGTTGATAAGTTTGTCAAGGCAGCTAAGGACCTCTTTCCCGATGCTTTATTGCACTTTGAAGACTTTGGTCGGAGCAACGCCGCTAATATTTTGAACAAGTACAAGGATGACATGGCAATCTTTAATGATGATATCCAAGGAACAGGGATCATTTGCTTAGCTGGGGTTCTGGGGGCTTTGAACATCTCCAAGCAAAAGTTAGCTGATCAAAAGTTCTTGACCTTTGGGGCCGGAACTGCCGGGATGGGAATTGCCAAGATGTTGTTCGATGAAATGGTACGGCAGGGGATGGAACCTGCCGAAGCCAAGAAGCACTTCTACTTAGTTGACGTTCAAGGCTTACTTTTTGATGACACGGAAGGCTTGACGCCGGAACAAAAGCAATTTACCCGCCAACGAAGTGAATTCGCTAACGCTGATAAATTAACGGACTTGTTAAGTATCGTTAAGGCGGTTCAACCAACGGTTATGATCGGAACGTCCAAGCAACCAGGGGCCTTTACGGAAGCCGTTGTTAAGGAAATGGCTACCCACACGGAACGACCAATTATCTTCCCAATTTCTAATCCAACGAAGTTAATTGAAGCCATGCCCGCCGACATTTTGAAGTGGACAAATGGGAAAGCCTTAACCGCCGCCGGAATTCCGGTTGCTGATGTTGATCTTGATGGTATTCACTACCAAATTGGCCAAGCTAACAACGCTTTGGTTTATCCAGGGGTTGGTTTTGGGGCCATCGCCGCTAAGGCAAAGGTCGTTAACGAAAAGATGTTATCCGCCGCTGCTCATGCCTTAGGGGGGATTGTTGATCCCGACCAACTGGGTGCCGCTGTTTTACCACCAGTGGCGAAGTTGCAAGAATTTACCACTAAGGTTGCCGAAGTTGTTGCCCAATCTGCTATTGATCAAGGCCTTGCTGATCCTTCCATTACCGATGCCAAGAAGGCTGTTGCTGATTTGAAGTGGGAGGCTAAGTACTAAAAAGTTTTCCAGGTTTGGGGCGATGATAAGAACGAAACAATTGTAAAAGTTATCATTAGTTAGATTTGAGATATTTTGAGCGCCAACCCCAGAAAAATGGGTGGTGCGGGATGTAGCCTAGAATGAAGTTGGCGCTAGCCAAGTTCAAAGTGGTTAACTTATTTAGATTTTGTAAGATGTAGAAGGAAAATAAAAAAGCAAACTTAACTTGGGGATTTTCTAAGCTAAGTTTGCTTTTTTTATTGATGGGTTAAACAGTTAGTTTTTAACGATGCTAATGGCAACAGAAAAATTTGATTGTGTAAATTCACACTTGAAATTGAATTAAAAGCGAATCACTTGTTTTAATTAATTAAAATAAGTGATTCGCTTTTTAAAAATTATAAAAAGTAAGAGTGGAGATAGGAAACGTGCTGATCAAACTTAATTTTTTAATTAATTTAAAAAAATCTATATATTTTAAAGAATTAAAAGTCAATTTAAGATATAATGATCTTGTAAATTAATGAGACAATTCACAAACTAATTTTACCGCGGAAAGTTAGAAACTTTGTCTACTAGCCATTGTCCTTTTGGGGACTCAATGTGAATATTTACACGCACTTATTCTACTTGATTAGTAGGTTTTAATTTGGAGAAAGATATGGAACTTGAAAAAATAAACTATAAGAAATTTATCTGGCCAGTAGTAATTGGGTTGGTTCTTTGGTTTACTACCCCAATTCGGCCAAGCGGAGTTTCAGCACAAGCCTGGCAGATGTTGGCCTTATTCGTAGCGACTATCGTAGGTTGTATTACTCAACCATTGGGAATTGCTGGGGTAACCTTAATTGGTTTTGCCTTAACTGTTGGTCTTGGCTTTGTGCCAATGAAAGTTGCCTTGACTGCTTTCAGTAATTCAGCAGCATGGTTAATTGCTATGGCCTTCTTAATTTCTCGGGGTATCGTAAAAACTGGCCTCGGGCAACGGATTGCCTTATTATTTGTTCGCTGGTTTGGTAAAAAAACACTTGGCTTAGCCTATGCGATTGCGGGGATTGATTTAATCACCGCTCCTGCGACGCCAAGTAATACGGCCCGGGCAGGAGGAATTGTTTTTCCATTAATCCAATCCTTGGCCGAAACATTTGAATCAACGCCAGAAAAGGGGACACAGGATAAGATTGGTTCATATTTGGTATTCACTGAATTTCATGCCAACACGATTACTTCTGCTCTCTTTATGACAGCAATGGCTCCAAACCTGGTAGCGGTTCAAATGGCTGATAAATTAGGCGTTCACATTACGTGGATTGGCTGGTTTATCGCAGCATCAGTTCCAAGTATTTTAGCCTTCGTTATTGTTCCATGGCTAATTTACAAGCTGTTCCCACCAAAGATTAAGGAAACGCCAAATGCTAAGGAATGGGCTGATAGTGAATTAGCAAAGATGGGGAAAATGAAACTTTCTGAAAAGATAATGTCATTTGCTTTTATCTTAACGTTGGTTCTCTGGATGCTAACTAGTATTACTGGCATGGATGCAACCTTTATCGCCTTGATGGCTATTGACATCTTATTAGTTACTGGGGTTTTGTCTGTTCAAGACGTTTTGAAGGAAAAAGGTGCTTGGAACGTGCTGGTTTGGTTGTCAGTCTTGGTCTACATGGCTGGGCTGCTTACCCAGTTTGGTTTAATTAAGTGGCTTTCAGACGCTATTGCTCATGAAATGCATGGAATTGGTTGGTTAACGGTTCTAATTGTCCTAGGAATCGTGCTCTTTTACACCCACTACTTCTTTGCCAGTGCAACTGCCCATGTTACGGCAATGTTTGCTCCTTTCCTTGGAGTAGCAATTTCTGCTGGGGCACCGCACTATTTAGCAGCCATGTTCTTAGCCATGATCTCAGCAGTAATGGCTTCAACTACTCACTACGCAAATGGACCCGCTTCAATTTTAGCAACGTCCGGCTATGTTAAGCAGGGAACTTGGTGGAAGTTGAACTTTATCTTAGGGATCTTCTATATTCTGGTAATTAGTGTTATCGGAATCGTATGGCTAAAGCTAATTGGATTAAACTAAACAAAACATCGTGAATCTCAAAAGGCGTCATCAACATGTCCAGTTGATGGCGCCTTTGTATTCCATTTATTTAGTTACTTTAACTCGTTTAAAATTCGAATGGCAGTTGCTTCATTGATGACAAGATCGGTAAAGAAGCCACCGCGCAGGGCTCCTAGGGTAGCACGATATTTACTTTTTCCTTGAACAATTCCAAATCTTCTTGGAATTGCTTTTATTTCTTCTATTGGTAACGAAAGTGTCTTGTCAGCAGCTGGATTCAAAAAATTACCATTAATATCATAAGGCCGACCAAAAATCATCCCAGCAACTTGTTTTAAGTCAACATTTGGAAAAATCTCATCTTCATGTTCATCCCATAAAGTAATCGAATGGAACGATTCAATAGTACCAATTCCACACAATAATAAGTCGGCCTTTTTGGCAACGTCTAATGCCCGGCTAATCGAAGGCTCTTTGATAAACCCCTTCCGAATTTTATCATTAATAATGTAGAGCGGTCCCGGAATTGTATAGTAGTGGGCGTTATATTTGGAAGCTGCGCGCTGAACCATTCGCATTGAGCCGGTTGAAGAGCGGTACTTCATATTTTCACCCATGAATTGAACAAAACGTAAGTCATTACGTTCTGTTTTGACAAAATGATCGATGACTTCGAAAACGGTTTCTCCCCATGCAAGAGTAACAATTTTACATTGCTTGATAAGCGCTTGAACTTGAGTAGCAGCAAATGCAGCGATCCGATCATCCCGTTTAGCTAAATTTTCTGGATCTTGAATTACGTATAGATGCTCAATATCAAATTGCTCTTTTAATTGTTTTTCTAACTCTACTCGTCTTTCATAGTCAGAGTGAACAGTGATTTCAACAATTCCACTGGCTAAAGCCTCATCTAGATATTTAAGAATCAGATAGCGACTTAGTGAATACTTTTCAACCATCTTGTTAATTGGCATTTTACTGAAATAATAATCCTGGGCCAAATTACCTAGGAGTAGTGTATGTTCAGCATCCATATTTTTAACCTACCTTTTAAATATTCAAGATTAGCTATCTTTAATAAAGCTATTTTACAGATAATTTTCTTGATTTATTCTTCATAATTGTATCAATATTTGAGGTTCTGGACAAACTTATTATTTTTAAATAATTTAAAAACAGATCAACTATTTTAATTTATTTAAAAAAGTGCTATAGTTAACAAGGAGAGATTTGGAGGTAAGAAAATGGAAAAGGTAAGGCTTTACCACTAACAGTTAACCAAGTTTCTTCAGATGAAATAGTTGATACGCTCAAAAATGTTAGTCAATCATTTGCGCAAAGGAAAAATAATGCAAATTAAGGAATTTAACATTCACATCTCCCGTTATCGGAAACGGTGGCAAAGCTTTATGGAGAAAAATGGCATTACTGGCTTTGCTTCCTCCGATGTGGGGGCTGTTGAGAAAACATATGTCTGGTTAGCTGACGATGGTGAAATAGCTGCAAGTGGCTCAATTGCTGGTAACGTTTTAAAGTATGTCGCTGTTTGCAGTAAGTACAAGGGAGGCGGCTCTTTGTTTAACGAAGTGGTTTCCCAATTGGTAAACGAAGAAGCCAGTCGGGGCCGTTTCCATCTCTTTGTCTTTACGAAACCAAAATATGTAACTAGTTTTGGTTATGTTGGTTTTAAGCTACTCGGACAAACCGATCAAGCGGCTTTACTAGAAACAGGTACGCCGGGGATACAAGATTTCTTGCAACAATTACCAAGGTTTGGTTCCGGGATAACCGGGGCAATCGTAATGAACGCTAATCCTTTTACCAAAGGTCATCGGGCCTTAGTGGAAAAGGCTAGTCAAGAATGCGACCACGTTTACTTATTCGTGGTTCAAGCAGAACGCTCGCTGTTCACATTTCAAGAACGATTTGCCCTAGTTAAGGCAGGGGTTAAGGATTTAGCGAATGTTGTCGTAGTACCAGGTGGCGAATACATGGTTTCATCGGCCACCTTCCCGGCCTATTTCTTAAAGTCTGACCAAGATATCGGCCAATATCAAGCCAAACTAGATGCGGCAATTTTCTTGAATTCAATTGCCACGCCCCTCAATATTACGCGCCGGTACTTGGGAGAAGAGCCAAATTCGAAAACAACGGCTAGTTACAATCAAATGCTACAAGCTGTTTTACCACCAGAAGTTACCGTTGAGGTTATGCCACGGAAAACATTTAATGGTGAGGTTATTTCAGCAACCAAGGTGCGGCAGGCAATCACTGAAGATCGCCAGAAACTCATTGCGCAGTTTCTTCCAGTGTCCACCGCTGAATTTGTGAAAGCTCATTTCACAGAATTAAAAAATCGTATTTCAACAGAAGGGAAGTAAGTAAGCATGGAAATTAAGCAAACTGCCTTGGCAGGAACTTTGGAATCCTCGGATATCCAAATCACCTTAAGTCAAGGAATTGATGGAATTCAAATTGATTTGGATTCTTCCGTTGAAGCCCTTTATGGGCCTCAAATTAAGAAGGTAATTACCGATACCTTAGCGGCTTATGACATTGATAATGCCAAGGTTAAGGCGGTTGACAAAGGAGCGCTTGATTGTGTGATTAAGGCGCGGACAATGGCGGCTGCACAGCGGGCACTTGGGACGGTTGATGAACCAAACTGGGAGGTATTGTAATCATGGAAGAACGCTTACGGCGGACGATGATGTTTGTCCCGGGTAACAACGCTGGGATGGTTAAGGATGCCGGAATTTACGGGGCTGATTCAATTATGTTCGACCTTGAAGATTCGGTTTCAATGGACCAAAAAGATGCAGCACGGATGTTGGTTTACGAAGCTTTGCAAACCCAAGATTACGGGGATGCGGAACTGGTTGTCCGGGTTAACGGGATTGATACCCCATACTTCCGGAATGACGTCTTTGCTATGGTTAAGGCTGGGATTGAAGTTGTTCGGTTGCCAAAGGTTGAATCAGCAAAAATGATGTTAGACCTAGTAAAGGTAATTGAAGAAGCTGAAAAGAAGTTTAACATTCCAGTTGGGACAACCCATGTCATGGCGGCTATCGAAAGTGCTCGGGGAGTTATGAAGGCCTTAGAAATTGCCGAAAGTACAGATCGGATGATTGGGCTAGCTCTTTCAGCCGAAGACTACACGACTGACATGAAGACTCACCGTTATCCAGATGGAGCAGAACTTGAATTTGCCCGGAACATGATCTTACACGCTGCGCGGGCTGCTGGGATTGCGGCCTTTGATACGGTCTTCACGAACATGAACGACATCGCAGGTTTCCAACGCGAAACGGAACACATTCACCAACTTGGGTTTGACGGAAAGTCCTTGGTTAACCCACGGCAAATTGATTGGGTTAACAAGGTTTACGAACCAACGAAGGCAGAAATTGAAAATGCCTTGGATGTGGAAGCAGCCATTGAAGAAGCTCATGAAAAGGGTTCTGGGGTTATTTCCATGAACGGGCAAATGGTTGACCGCCCAGTTGTTCTCCGGGCTCAACGGGTAATTCGCTTAGCAAAGGCGTCAGGTTTGATTAATGAGGATGGTGAATACATTGAAGAATAATGCAGGGCGGGAGATTCCCGCAGAATTCTTAAACGATCGGAAAGCATTTGAAACCACGGAAATTGGACATCCTGAAATTCAACGGACGGCTCCTGAAGTTCGGGTTTCTACCGGTGATGACAAGATTATTGAATCAATCGAAGACGTTGTTAAGGCCACGGTTAAAGATGGCATGACGATCTCCTTCCACCACCACTTACGGGAAGGGGACTTCATCTTTAACAAGGTGATGGATTGCATCATTAACTTGGGCATTAAGGACTTAACTTTAGCCCCATCTTCATTAACCAACACCATGAATGACAAGGTAGTTGAAGCTATTAAGGCTGGTACGATTACCAATATTACTTCTTCCGGGATGCGGGGAAGTCTTGGGGAAGCCGTTTCGCATGGTTTGCTTAAGAACCCCGTTATCTTCCGGTCCCATGGTAATCGGGCACGTTCGATTGAAAATGGTGAAATTAAGATTGATGTTGCCTTCTTAGGGGTACCAAATGCTGACCGCTTAGGGAACGCTAATGGGATGACGGGGGATGCCGCCTTCGGTTCGCTTGGTTACGCTTTGATGGATGCTAACTACGCTAACAAGGTGGTCTTGTTAACTGACAACCTAGTAGATTATCCAAACACCCCAGCTTCTATTAAGCAAACGCAAGTTGATTACGTGGTTAAGGTTGACCAAGTTGGGGACCCTGATCGGATCGGGACTGGGGCAACTCGGTTTACTAAAAACCCAAAGGACTTGAAGATTGCTAAGATGGTTAATGACGTCATTGTACATTCTCCATATTTCAAGCAAGGCTTCTCCTTCCAAACTGGTTCTGGTGGTTCGGCCTTGGCCGTTGCACGGTTCTTGCGGCAATCCATGATTGACAACAACATTACCGCTTCCTTTGCCCTTGGTGGAATTACGAAGCCAATTGTCGACTTACTTGAAGAAGGACTCGTTCAAAAGGTGATGGACGTGCAAGACTTTGACAAGGGGGCCGCTGCTTCCATGAAGAATAACAAGGACCAGCAAGAAATTGATGCTTCCTGGTATGCTGACCCTGAAAACAAGGGAGCTATGGTTGACCAACTTGACATTGCTATTCTTTCGGCCCTTGAAATTGATACCAACTTTAACGTTAACGTTATGACTGGTTCAAACGGGGTTATCCGGGGAGCAATTGGTGGTCACCAAGACGCTGCAACCTCTAAGATGACAATCATCTGTGCTCCATTAACCCGGGGGCGGATTGCTACGGTTGTTCCTGCTGTAAGTACGGTGGTTACTCCAGGTGCTTCAATTGATGTGTTGGTTACGGAAGCCGGGATTGCGGTTAATCCAAAGCGGCAAGACCTAGTGGAAGCCTTCAAGAAGGTGCCGGGATTGCCACTTGTATCAATTGAAGAACTTCAACAACGGGCCGAAAAGATCGTTGGTAAGCCTCAACCACTTCAATTTACTGATCGGACAGTTGCCTTAGTAACTTACCGTGACGGTAGTTTAATCGACGTCATCAAGCAAGTTAAGGATTAGGCGAAAATAACACTCTCTCAATAAAAACCAAATCAAAATAAATGAGGCTAGTTTGGACCATAGCTAGCCTCATTTTGTACATATGAGTAAAATTAAGTTATTTCTAACAGTGAGGTAAGAATATGGCAGGCCAAATTTTCGCAGACGGCAAACAGGTAGACATTCCAGCAGTATTAATGAATCGCGATCGGCGGGTGGCAGTGCAAAACCAACTGTTAACAGCTTCGCCGGAAGCAACAATTGTGGCAGCAAAGTTAAATATTCCTGGACCAATCAAAAATAATGTAAAGATCCAAGCTTTCTTTACCGCTGAGTTGGAATGTTTTGAAGCCAGACTTTTGGAACGGGGTCTCACTTTTTTAGTGAAAAAAGAATGGTTGCCGGCGTTGACGGGCCCAGAACGTTTCTACTTGATTTTTGCTCCTGGACAGGCGGTTAAGCGGACTACTACCGAATTTGAAGAGGCGACCGCATTTCGACGGTTATTCGACCTCGATGTATTAATCCGAACTAACGGACAAGTCCACTCTTTATCCCGAACCGAGATTGGTTATCCGGTTAGGACTTGTTTGATCTGTGGTCGGCCGGCAAAAGAATGCGGTCGGGCCCGAACCCATACGGTTAACGAACTTCAAGCGAAGGTTGCGGAACTAATCAATTCAGCTAATCAGCAAGCCCAAAATCAACAGCTAGTAAAACGATTGGTTACTAACGGTCTGCGCGCTTTAACGTATGAAGTTGTTACGTGGCCTAAACCTGGCTTGGTTGATCCGGTTGAACACGCTGCTCATCCGGATATGGATGCCTATCTATTTATGGACAGCAGTATTACCCTGCGCACTTATTTAGAACAGTGTGCCCAGGCTGGGATTAATTTCACTGATAATCAGCCTGAATTATTATTTAATGAAATTCGGCGCTTTGGGGTAGCTGCCGAACGGGCGATGTTTGCAATTACCAAAGGAGTTAATACTCACAAGGGAGCAATTTTCTCACTGGGAATTCTTATAGCGGCCTATGCAACAACGATGGTTAACCAAGATAGCATCACAGATGAAAAGCTCCGTATGACTATCCGACAAATGTTACAAAACTTGGTTAAGAAGGATTTTACTAATCTTAAACAAAAACCTACGTTAACAGCGGGGGAAAAAGAATACTTAAGATACGGAGTTACCGGGATTCGCGGCGAAGCGATGGCGGCATACCCGACGGTTTTTGAACATGGGCTACCAGCTTTTCGACAAGCTAACGGGGCTTTGAACGAACGAATTTTAACGACCTTTGTTAATTTAGCTTTGCATACTGAAGATACGACTTTAATTAAGCGGGCGGGGACACCAACAATTTTGAAAGAAAAGGATCGGTTATTCAACGAGCTTCAAAAGCTAGGAGTTAACACCCTTGCAGGAATGAAACGCCTGCAAGAAATTCAAGCTGATTATGCAAAGCGACATTTGAGCCTTGGCGGAACGGCTGATTTGTTAATTATTACGATTTTTCTAGGTTTAATGGAGGAAAAGTAAATGCATATTCAAACGCGGGATCAAAAAGAGCTTAATTACTATCATTATGGTAAAGGGCAACCCCTAATTTTTATCCATGGGTTTGGTGGCTACCAACAAATCTGGTATTTGCAAGTTGATTTCTTTGTTAACCGGGGTTATGAAGTTTGGACTTATGACCAGCGAGATCATGGTGCTTCGAGTAAGGACAAAGAACTTGCTTCAGTGGATACCTTAATTGATGATTTAGCTGATTTTATCCAAGGTTTAAAAATTAAAGCACCAGTTTTGATTGGTCACTCCATGGGGGCAAGCGTTTGTTATGGTTTTTTACAACGATATCCTGAAATTCCGGTTAAAGCAGTGATCGGGGTGGATCAATCACCCAAAATGCTTAACACACCAAGTTGGCACTTCGGTTACATGGATATTACGCGGGCTAATTACCGGGCGGCCCTTGCGAGTCATGGCAATGTCCGCGAAACGCTTAATGGCGTAGATAAGCGCTTGCTTTGGAAATTGAATCCAGTTAAGGAGCAGTTTCCTTTCGTTCGCACAGAGCATTTGTCCTTACTTTATGACCACGCTAAACGGGATTGGCGAAAATCACTTTTAAATGCCAAAGTCCCGGTGCTCTTAGTTACAGCTAACCAAAGTCCGTATTTTAATCCCAGGTTTGCTGAAGTTTTAGCAAATGAAAATCCAATGATTCAAACTCAACGGATTGATCAAACGGGCCATGTGGTAATGGGGGAACAACCAACTACCTTTAATCAATACTTACAAGCGTACTTAAAAAGCTTGAGTTGAAATATTTTAAAAAGTAAGTTCATTTTTTAAATTATTTAAAGCAAGACGTCCTGAATATGGTATAATAATGTTGAAAAGTTATTAAGATCACAAAAGGGATGGAATTAAATGATGACACGTCAAAATAACAAGGTTGTATTAGTTGGGGATGGCGCAGTTGGTTCAGCCTTTGCCTTTTCGCTATTGCAACGCACTACGGCGCTTGATGAATTAGTGATTGTTGACAGAAAGCCAGAAGTAACGATTGGTGACTCACTGGATTTGGAAGATGTTACTTGCTTTGATTATCCAACGAACGTGCATACTGGGACTTACTTTGATGCTAGAGATGCGACGATCGTGGTAATTACGGCCGGTGTTCCGCGGAAAGAAGGGGAAACCCGGTTAGACTTAATTAACAAAAACGAAAAGATTTTGCGGTCAATTTTGGAACCAATTATGGCTTCTGGCTTTGATGGAATTTTTGTTATTTCGGCTAATCCGGTTGATATCTTAACCACGTTGACCCAAAAGATCACGGGCTTCCCAAAGAAGCGGGTCATTGGGACTGGGACTTCTTTGGATACCGCACGGTTACGGGTTTTATTAGCGCAAAAGAATCACGTGCCAGTTTCTGAAGTGAATGCTTACGTGATGGGTGAACATGGGGATACTTCTTTCGTTAACTTTGAAGAGGCTAAGTTAGGTTCTAAGCAACTCACTCGGGTAATGCCGATGGATGAAGAAGACAAGAAGAATATTTTGATGGCAGTTCGTAAAAAAGGTGGCGAAATCATTAAGCATAAAGGCGCTACTTATTATGGGGTGGCTCGTTGCTTAAGCCAAATCTGTGAAGCAATTTTGACAAACCGGGATTTGTCGTTACCAGTATCTGCCCCAGTTACTGGTTTCTACGGAATTGAAAATGACCTTTATATTGGAACACCAGCGATTATTAACCGTTCTGGAATTCAACATGTTATTGAAACGAAGCTTTCTGAAAGTGAATTGGCTCAATTCCAAGAATCAGCTAACAAGATGCAAGAAGTCCTCGACTCTTTGGAAGCAAGTAAAAAGTAAGATTAAAATTCAAAAGGCTGGGAAGAAATTGGTGTTTCTTCCCAGCCTTTCTCGTATCTCCGAATGTTACATAGAAACTACGGTCAAAAATCATTCTTCGTTCGAACTTATCCCTTCCAGGCCGTTGAGAAGGTTTTCTCCCGACCTCTTATTTTTTACAGAAATGGAAGAGATAAGCGTTTTGTTAATTAGAGAATTAGTAAATTATGCAATATGAACAAAGTCAACCACGTTCCGGCCGACGACTTGACCATCTTTTAATTCTTGGATCATGTCGTTAATTTCGTCTAAACGACGGGTGTGAACGATTGGGTGAACTTTACCTTCAGCCCCAAATTGGAAACATTCGGCAAGGTCAGCACGGGTTCCAACTAAGGAGCCAGCGACGATAATCCCGTCAAGAACCGTCTTGGCGATATTTAATTGCATATTTCCTTGTGGAAGGGCGATTGCCACCATTTTTCCACCTGGCCGGAGGGAATCAACGGCTTGATCAAAGGCAGATGGGGCAACGGCCGTTACAACAGCGGCATGGACCCCACCGGTTTTAGCTTGAATTTGTTCGGCTACGTTACCATCGTGCCAGTCAACGAGGACTTCGGCTCCATTTTCCTTAGCGGCTTGTAGTTTATCCGCATTCCCATCAACAACAGCAACGTGAGCGTTGAAAACATTATGGGCAAATTGGACAGCAAGGTTACCAAGCCCACCAGCACCGGCAATGGAAACCCATTGACCAGGCTTAACGCCGGATTCTTTTAGTCCTTTGTAGACAGTTACCCCAGCACAAGCGAGGGAAGAGGCTTCGACTGGATCTAAACCTTCTGGTACTTTCACGGCATAGTCAGCAGTTACGATACATTGTTCCGCCATTGCTCCGTCAACATTGTAACCAGCGTTTAAAACTTCACGACAGAAAGTTTCCCGACCGGTTAAACAATATTCACAGTGCCCACACCCTTGGAAGAACCAAGCGATTGATACCCGGTCGCCGACTTTCAAACTCGTTACTCCTGGAGCAACTTTTGAGACTCGGCCAATGCCTTCGTGACCAATAATTCGATTTGGCTCTTCACCAAATTCACCAGCAGCGACGTGCAAATCAGTGTGGCAAAGGCCACAGTATTCCATATCAACTAAAGCTTCACCGGGGCGGAGGTCCCGAAGCGTCACATCTTTAACATCTACGTACCCATCAGCCGGGATATGCATGACAGCAGCTTTCATAGTATCCTCCTTAATTATGTTGTCCGATAATCAACTTTGTGAAATTATCATATCACAAAGTTATAAATCCTGTGGTGATATTCGTCAAATTGTGAATAATAAAAACAGTTAATGGTTTTATTAGACATTATTTAAAACTTTTAACCGATTAACATATTAATAAAAATAAGACGATTCAATTTTGTGAATTTGTGAAAATGATTGTGAAAATAAGATGATATTTAAGGACGATACGGCAGCATTTAAATGCCAACCAAATTGAAATTTAGCACACGTTCTTTCATTTTTTTGAGCCATTTTTAAAATTTTCAGTATAATAGAGGCTAGTTATACGAAAGGGAGAAAAGAAAAAATGGCGGATGAAACAGCAAATAGTTACCATCATCATATGGCGATTCCGTGGCACGATTTTGTGACCGATGATAACGTCACCCCGGCTCGGTACGCCAACTTAGTGGAACGGGCAAGCATTGTCGGGCGGATCGGCTTGATGATGTTAGCCTGTGGGACGGGAGCTTGGCGGGTCCGTAATTCGATGAACGTTGCCGCTCAAACTCTCGGGATTACTTGTTCAGCGGATATCGGTTTGGTTTCGATTGAATACACTTGTATGGATGAACACCGGAGTTACACTCAAGCCCTCTCAATTCCAAGTACGGGAGTTAATACGGCCCGTTTAAATGCCTTAGAAAATTATATGGAGAAATTTGAACAAAACGGGAAAAACTGGACTACTGGTGAAATTCATAAGGAACTAAATCGGATTGAACATATTGGGGGCTTATACGCACCGTGGATGGTTGGTTTAGCAGCTGCTTTAGCATGTAGCGCCTTCGTTTTCTTACTGGGTGGGGGCCCAGTAGAAATGTTATGTTCTTTCTTTGGGGCTGGCATAGGGAATTATGTCCGCCGGAAGATGGGCGATAAGTCGATCACCCTTTTTGCCGGGATCGCGGTGGCAGTTGCCGTAGCTTGTTTGTGTTACGACCTCTTGTTTAACGTTGTCATTTACTTCTTCCATGTTAATTCCCATCACGAAGCTGGCTACATTGGGGCAATGCTCTTTGTGATCCCGGGATTCCCATTTATCACGAGTGGTCTGGACTTGTCCAAGCTTGATATGCGGTCGGGCTTGGAGCGGGGGGCCTTTGCCCTGGTTGTGATTACCGTGGCGACCCTGGTTGGTTGGGTAGTGGCGATGATCGTTAACCTCCAACCGGAAAATTTTATTCCGTTAGCCTTGTCACCAATGACTTACTTAGTTTTACGGTTAATTGCCTCCTTCTGTGGGGTCTTTGGCTTTTCGATCATGTTTAATAGTAGTATCAAAATGGCGGCGACTGCTGGAATCATTGGGGCCTTTGCCAATACTTTACGGTTGGAAATGGTCGATTTTCTTCATGTTCCGGCCGGCCCAGCAGCCTTTACCGGGGCCCTTTTAGCGGGTTTGCTGTCTTCACTGGCCCGGAGTCGGGTTGGTTATCCGCGGATTGCCATCACGGTACCTTCGATCGTGATCATGGTTCCCGGTTTGTATATGTACTCAGCGGTTTACAACATTGGCCTTAACTCCCTTAGTGTTGGGGGAATGTGGGCTGCCAAAGCCGCATTAATTGTCGTATTCTTGCCATTAGGATTAATCGCTGCCCGGATTATTGCCGATCCAAAGTGGCGTTACAAGAGTTAAGATGCAAATTCAATATCCCAAATCACTGGTGGACCAAGTCCAAGCAGTCACGAAACAAAATCGCCTGGAAGGCTTTGTTCCAGGGGAAGGGGTAGCTCATCCCCGGGTAATGTTAGTTGGGGAAGCCCCCGGCCAAACTGAAATCGAAACCGGGCATCCCTTTGTTGGGGCTTCCGGAAAAGAGTTAACAAAAATGTTAGCTTTGGCTGGTTTGACCAGGGAAGAGGTTTACATCACTAGTGTTGTTCGCAGTCGGCCCTTTGCCATTCGTCAGGTAGTTGATAAAAAGACCGGACAGCCGATTGAAAAACGGCCCAACCGGACCCCGACTAAACGAGAAGTAGCGGCTTTTGCGCCCTTATTTGACTGGGAATTAGCCGCTGTTGATCCAGAAGTTATCGTCCCCTTAGGCAACACAGCGCTCCAACGGCTCCTCGGTAAGACTGCTTTAATCGGTGATTTACATGGCCAAGTTTTACGCCAACCAGTTTTAACGATGGTTGATGGAAAATATTGCCCGGGAAATAAAACCTATGTTGTCATCCCAATGTATCACCCAGCTGCTTATTTATATGCCCGGCGACTTGAGCCCACGGTCCAGGAGGACTGGCGGGAGTTCGGTCAGTGGCTAAATCGTAATTCAAAGGAGAGTTAGTTAAATCAATGAAAATTGCTCATCGTCCATTAATTACCTTTGCCCTCCTCCTTTCCAATATTATGGCGGGAATGGACGGGACGATTGTTAATACCGCCTTACCCGCCATTACCAGCGACCTGCATGGTTTGCAATATACCGGCTGGATTGTCGCGACCTTCTTATTTGGGATGTCGGTGGCGACACCTTTTTGGAGTAAGTATGGGGAACACAAAGGGAACCGGATGGCTTATGTAATGGCGACCACCCTCTTTGCGATCGGGGCCCTTTTTCAGGCGATCGCCCCATCAATCATCTGGTTTATCATCGCCCGGACGGTGATGGGAATCGGTGCTGGGGGGATGAATACGATCCCCTTCATTGTCTTTGCTAACCTCTATCCAGATTTAAAACAACGGTCCCAGGTGGTTGGCTTGGCTAGTGCTTGTTTTGGGACCGCTTCGATCATCGGGCCTTTACTTGGTGGCTGGATCGTCGATAATTTAACCTGGCACTGGGTCTTTTACGTTAACTTACCGGTTGCTTTAATTGCGATTGTTATCATCGGTGTTTGCTACCATGGGACCAAAGCGGCTGCCGGACGGCAAATTGATTATCTTGGTGGCAGTCTTTTAATTGCTGGGTTAGGGTTAATCTTGGTTGCGATCCAATTAATTGGAGTTGTCAACGGCTGGCTTGATCTGGCCCTCTTTGTAGTGGGCGCAATCCTAATTGCCTGGATGTACCGGGTTGATAAAATTGCTGAAGATCCGATTATTCCGAGTCGCCTTTTCCAAAACCGGGAATTAGTAACCGATTTAATCCTCTTTGTGATTATTTGGGGCTCCTTTATCGCCTTTATTACCTACATTCCAATGTGGGCGCAAGGAATTTTAGGGCTTTCAGCCTTAGTTGGGGGCTTGACCCAAATTCCAGGGGCCGTTACCAATTTCTTAGGCTCTGAAATGGTACCATATGTGCAACACAAGATCAGTAAGTACGGCCTAGTTTCGATTGGGGTAATAACCATTTTGATTGCTATTGCTGGATTGCTAATCTTTGGTCAAGGGACGCCGTTTTGGGTCTTGTTAATCCTCGGGTCCTTTGAAGGTTTTGGGGTTGGTCTAATCTTTAACGTCTTGCAAGTAAGTGTTCAAACGGATGTCGAATTAAATGATGTCCCGATCGCCACCTCCTTAGCCTACTTAGTCCGGATCTTAAGCCAGACCTTGATGTCAGCGATCTACGGGGTCATCTTAAACCTAGCTTTGATGCAAGGCGTCCGCCAACACCACGGGATTACGCTCAAAATGTTAAACCAGTTAAGTAATGCCAAGACGGCCTGGCACTTACCAAGTGCGCAATTACCGCTAATGCGTCGGATTCTTTATCATGGTTACCACAACATTATGGTGGCGGCTTTTGTTTTAATTGTGATTGCCCTAATTTTGGTGGTGATAGTGATGCTCAAACATGGATGGTTGAGAAAGAAAAGTGCACCCGTTGCCCGGACGTGATACGATGATGGCAAAGGATGGTAATTATGAAGAAAAAGTACCAATTTGACCAGCAAATGTTACGGGAAATGGTCCATAATCTAAAAAACAGCGTGGTTGAATTAACCCGGTGTGGGGATCATCTATCACGGCAAGCAACGATGGTTGGGCTGGGACTGCAACTGTCTGGCCTCAAGCGGCAGTTGCAGGATCCTCAAAAGCGAGAAGTTTTATTACAAGCCGCCACAAAGATGAAATTAACGATCCCCAAAGACATTGATCTTATTAGTGAAGTTGCAGAACGAAATCTTGGTGGCCGTCAAGGAGTGGTCTTAAATCCGCAGGTTAATCCACGCACCGTGGTTCTAGCTTTATATGGGGGTGCCTTGGTTTTACCCCCATCAAAAGAACACTGGCAATTTTATGATCGTCTGGCTCAAGCCAGTGGGGCGGAGATTGTGGTTCCGGATTACCCCCATTTACCAACGGGGACAGTTGAACAAGCAGTGGCCTACCTGCAAACGGTATATGAAAGTTTGTATAATCAAACGCCGGCCAGTGAAATTACCGTTCTCGGAGATTCAGCTGGTGGCGGCTTAGCCACGGTCCTCGTTGAAGAACTTGCCAAGTTGGGCTTACCTGTTCCTGGACACTTAGTCTTGCTTTCCCCGTGGCTTGATTTTCAATTAAAAAATCCGGCTTTGACGACCTATAACCAGGCAGATTTGGTGTTAGATTTACTAGGATTGCAGACTTTTGGCAAGCAGTTTGGGGGAAAGTTAACCGCAGAAGATTACCGGGTTAATCCACTGAAGGGGCCGGTTACTGGTCTACGGGATGTTCACCTTTTTGTTGGAACGAAGGAACTGATGTGTTTAGACACCATTGAATTTGCCAATCATCTTGCTCAAGCGAAAGTCCCGGCCACCCTGGTAATTGGGCGGGGCTTGTATCATGCTTATCCCCTCTATTCAACGCCAGAAGGGAAGGCAGCGCTAGCAAAAATTGCTGAAGTTGTGAAAGGAGCCCAAAAATGATAAAAGTAGCCGTTATTTTCGCTGATGGATGTGAAGAAATTGAAGCCTTAACCCCCGTTGATGTAATGCGGCGGCTGGGGATTGAGGTTACCATGGTTGGCTTGGATAAGCTCCATATCATGGGCGCCCATGAGATTCCCTTGAAGATGCAGACGACGATTAGCCCAGCCTTGCTTGATTATGATGCTGTTGTTTTCCCTGGTGGGTCAACTGGGGCAGCGAACCTTCGGGATAGTGATGAATTGATGGCAATCATGCAAGCACGACAAGCTAACGGTCAGTGGAACGCTGCTATGTGTGCAGCGCCGTTAGCCTTTGCTCGGTATGGATTGTTAGACGGTCATCAATTTACCTGCTTCCCGGGAGTTGAAAAAGAAATCGTTCAAACCAATTCCACCGCAAACTTCTCACCAGCAATTACGGTGGTTGATGAAGCTGGCCATCTAATTACTAGTCGCGGACCCGCAACTGCCATGGCCTTCGCTTTTAAGATTGCCCAAGTCCTCGGCGTCGCAACCACCGACATGCAAGATGCCATGCTCTATACTTATCTAAAACAAGAAATTTAGAAGAAGTCCCAGCCATTAGCTAGGGAACGTGGTGGGGATGATTTTGAGCCGCTATCAAGGCTTAAAATTCACGCTTGATGTTTAATCCAGTTTCACCACTTGGAGCGAATCAGCCAACTTGTTTGGCGTTTGTGAGCCCATGCAAGGTCGAATGGAAGGTAATGGTACTCGCCTACTGCTCTGGCACGACTGGTTAATAAATTTCAATTACAACGAAAGACCACTAATAAAGGTTACGTTTCAACCTTTATTAGTGGTCTTTCATTGTTTTTAATCTCAAATATATATTATTAAGAAGGATTTCTCACTACTACTTCTTCCACCACAGCATCCAATCCAGGACAGGTTTGGGAGTGGCTTGATCAACGCGTTGGTTAACCACTGCAACAACCGCAATCATGGCGGCAATTAAGGAACCTTGCTTAAAGTAAACGGTGTACTTTGGCCGCCACAGGGAGGCGTATTTTTCTTTGTATCGCCGTAAGCCTTGGAAGGAGTACAGTTCAGAACCATATTCGTAAATGAAGTGGGCGATCTTTTCAGCGTTGAAAGCATATTGGGAGTGCCCCACATTGGCGAGCGGGGCCATGCCGAGGTCAAAGTATTGATAATTATTGGCTTGCCCGTATTCAAACATGGAGATAAAGATCTTATCCATGATTCCTGAAGGAGCGGCTTTCGTGTGCCGCATTAGGTCAATGGTTAGAATCTCCTTACCGCCAGTTGGCATGAAGGTCGCAAAGGCTACCATTTTTCCGTCAGCGCCTTTAACGACCCCTATGGGAGCAGTGTTTAAATAATTCGGATCAAAGTAGCCCAAAGAAAAGCCTTTTTCAACTTGATTTCCCAACCATTCGTCAGAAATTTTCTTTAACTCGGCCATCGTTGCTTGATCAAATGGTGGTTGAAGGATTTCAAAGGTGTAGCCTTCCCGGTCAAACTTATGCATTAAGGCCCGTTGTGATCGTTGCTTTTTCCCGGCGAGGGTGAAGTCAGCTAATTTCACCATCCCATCTTCCCCGGTCTTTAAGAAGTCAAAGCCGTACTCGTGAAGGAGAAGGGTCATTTCTTCACCAACTTCGTAGAAAACAAGTTGGTAGTTAAAGCGATCGGCATCAACCATGAATTGGTGAACGGCGTCGTGCCAGACGTCGCGGTTCCCAACCGGATCGCCCATCACTACCAACCGGCCATTTTTGGCTTGATACATAAAGAAGAGTTGGTCTTTTCCATCGGCTTTGTAATAGTAAATATTTTTGTCCCCTAAGAAGGCGAGGTGGCAGGTTTCATTACCACCGTATTCATCAATAATTGCTTGCACCCGGTCAGTAGCTAAGGGTTGGCGGATGCCAAAGGGATCACTTCCGCGCATAAAGTAGCGGATAATCAGGATCATGATTATCAACCCTAGTAGCATCCCAATAAAGCCGGAGAGCCAAATTTTTTCTCCCTGGAAGAAGAAAAAGGTTGGGACCCTGTGTTTTTCAGCATAGTTAGGGGAATTTACTAACCCGACAATGGAGTAAAGAATCAGGCTCCCCGCATAAATTGAACCATCAAAGATTAACTTTCCAATTGAGTATTGAAGCTTTTCCCGGTAAATAGTGTTCCGCATTAAGAACATTAAAACCAAGAGCACAACCAGGTAGATAGCTAACGACGGTGTCCCGAGATTAATGAAGGTGTTGATGATGCCGATTAACAAGAGAATAACGGTTGGCCAATAAGCTTTTTTAACCTTGGCTTGAATTCCGCGGGCGCAAGCTAGCATAGCAATTGCAAAAAGGATCGTTGTTAACTGATGAAGGAAGAAGAAGGTAAAGGGGTAGAAGCGTTGTAAGAACCGATTTGACGCCGTTAGGTCCGGGACAGAAGCAGCCAGGAGCATGAAAATTCCTGAAACATACATAAAGATGGTGATGATGATCTGGGAGCCTTGTCGAATCATCGCTGCTGGAATGTGGTCAAAGAAATCATTAACCCGATCAAATAAGTAGTGGACAAAGAAGACCAGGGCCAAGAAAAGGGGGATGATGTAGTAAAAGACTCGGAATAAAAGGAGCCAAACGATGGCTGATGACCGGGGAACTCCTAACAAAGAGAGCTCAAGGAGCATCATGACATCGAAGGACCCAATCGCCCCTGGCAACATGGACACGACCCCAAGGACCTGGGCAACAACGTATAGAGTAAAAACCGCCCAGTAGTTAGTTTTGATCCCAGTTGCCATCCCAACTAAGATGAAGAAGCCGGCGATAAATAACCATTCAAAGGTTGAAGTGACGGAAACAAAAATCTTAAACCGCAAGGACATCTCGCCAAAAAGCTTGCCTTCTTGCCGGTGAGTTAGCCAAAGGGCCAATGGGAAATATAACCCACCGCTGACAAGCCAGATGGCGTAACGATTAAAGTGGCCGCCTTGGTGAAAAGCAAACATAATAATTAGAGCTAACCAACAGAGCAGGGAAAGTCCGGCTAATAGGAAGACCGCAATTTTAGCAATTGCCCCAATAATTTGACTTCGGCTAGCTTGTTTACCATAAAAATGAGCCCGCAACGTGGCCCCTAATAAGCCGCCAAATCCAGCAACGTTGGTTAAAGTATTGGTAATCCAACCACTTCGGAAAATATAGAAGAGGTTAAATTTACCAGGTAAAAGATGGGTAATGGCAATGTCATACCCCGTCATTGGTAAGATCGCAATTAGACCTCCCAAAGTTAAGAGTAGGAGCTTTCCGAGGGGGAGAGTGGTTAACTCTGTGCTAACCGCTCCCCAATCAACGGTTTTAAAGAAATTTCCCAGTGTAATTACGACAAAAAGAATGACTGAGGTAATAAAGATAAGCTTTAAGATCCGGGCATAACGTTGCCAAAAACGTTGTGCGGTTTGCCAAAAGGTTTGCATAGCTACCCCCAAAAGTGAAGTATAGGAAGAAGGAAAAGCTTCCTTCAAAACGATTTATTCTCTTCTAAGTTACATTTTTTTCGAAAAATTAGCAAGAAATCCTAAAAATGGTTGACGTCCAAAGCAACTTACGGTATATTATTACTTGTGCTTAATTGGTCCATTGGTCTAGTTGGTTTAGGACGCATCCCTGTCACGGATGAGATCGCGGGTTCGAGTCCCGCATGGACCGCTAATTAAAGAGCCCGGAAGGAAGCGATCGTTTCTTTCCGGGCTTTCTTGTATGGATTTATAAATGGAGGAAAATATGGAAAATACTTGGTATTACCACGGAAATGAACCGATCAAGATTAAACGGTATCTCCAAAGTTTGGGGATGGGACACCGCCTTTTTAACGATATTAAAAATGGGGCCGGGGTGTTAATGGTTGACCATCGTGAAGTTCGGCCTACGACGAAGATTTTGCCCAACCAACCTTTAACGATTAAGGTTGATCCAGAACCAGTTGATCCCACGGTTGCCGTGTCTGAGGGTCCCTTAAACATTGTCTATGAAGACGATAACTGGTTGGTAATTAACAAACCAGCTGGCTTATCTTCCGTCCCGGGACCAACGGAACAGGAAGATACGGTACTCAATCGGGTAAAGGGATACTTAATTCAAAAAGCCGCTGAAGATCAGCGGCCCCATTTAATTACCCGGCTGGATCGCTTTACGAGTGGCTTAATGCTCATTGCCAAGCACCGGGTAGCTTCTAGTATGATTAGCCATCAAGTGCAAACTCACCGAGTTAAGAAGGAATACTTGGCGATTGTAAGTGGGCACTTACCGGCTGAACATGGGCTGATTGATCAGCCAATTGCCCGGGTTAAGGATCAAATTTCCCGGGAAATAAGTCCGGATGGTCAACCTGCCAAAACCGAATACTGGGTGGAAGCAGTTAAGGACCAATATAGTCTCGTTCGCCTACGGCTTCATTCTGGGCGGACTCACCAAATTCGAGTTCATCTTAGTTGGCTAGGGAATCCTTTAGTAGGCGACCACTTGTATGGCGGTGAGTTGGACCAAGTTGAACACCAAGCTTTGCATGCTACCCGGCTAGAATTTTTGAATCCTTTTACTGAGAAAGAACTTTCATTTAAGGTAACTTTACCCCAAGCTTTACAAGGATTGTGGGATCAACTAAATTAAAAGCAGATTAATTGTAACTGGAGTGCTCGTGAGCCGAGCTGAGATGCGTGCAAACACGGCGGATCCTTGGAACCTGTGAGTTAGAACTCGCGTAGGGACGTTACGGAAGGCGTTATCTAGCGAGGATAGCGCCTTTTTTCGTCCGGAAAGGGAGAAAAATGAAGTTTACTGATACTCTTAAAGCAACTATTAAGGAATGTCACAAGCAAAGTGTGCGCCATCCCTTTATTCAGCAACTTGCTGATGGTAGCTTACCCAAAGAAACTTTCCGATACTACCTATGCCAAGATCACCAATATTTAAGTAATTTTCAACACCTCCATGAACTAATTGCCAAGTAGTTGCCGGCCGATGACGCTAAGCTATTGTTAAGCTTGGGAGAAGGGGAAGATCAAGCTCGCAAGGTCTTGCACCAAGCTTTGCAAATCACTCCCGCTGAGTTAGATCAAACTAGCCCTGCGCCAACCAACTACGCTTATGTTACCCGTATGGATTACCAACTGACTAAGTTCGGGGTAGCCCCAGCATCGGCAGGGCTTTTACCATGTTATTGGCTTTATAACGAAATCGGCAAAGAACTTGCTCAAAAACAAAGCCCGGATCCAATTTACCAGACCTTCTTTGATGGCTATGCCGGAGAGGATTTTACGACTAGTACCACCCAAATACGGGAAATTGTTGATCGGCTAGCCGCGCAAGTTGATGAACCAACGCAAGCTTTGATGAGCGAAGCCTTTGCGAAGTCTTGTTACTACGAAGTTCATTTCTGGCAAATGGCTTTGATGAAGGAAAATTGGTAATAAAAGAGGAAGAAAAAAGTGCCAGCCATTAGCCAGGTAACTTTGGAGTGAACCAGCCAATTTGCTTGGCGTCTGTGAGCCTATGCAAGACCGAAAAAGGATAGTACCAACTACAAGCAAGGCAGGGTCCACTTGATTACCGTAGCCCAATTATCGTTTGTAGTTTAGCGACTTACGATAAGACCAAGTTTTGAAAAAGAAAACAGCCGGAGTGAAATTTGCAAAGAAAATTTTCTCCGGCTGTTTTATCTATAAGGACTATACTTGGAAAGAGTTAGCCAACTTACTTGTTTACCGTTGATACTGTTCGTTATTTTCAAAGACAAGTTCCGGTTCCCGACCAGTCCGCATAAAATGGTTTAGTTGGTTGATTTGATCCATTTCGGTAGTAGAAAGTTCAAAGTCATAGAGGTCCGCATTCGCTTGAATTCGTTCAAGGTGAGATGATTTAGGGATGATTGTCACGCCGCCTTGTAAGTGCCAACGTAAGATAACTTGGGCAACTGACTTGTGGTGGTGTTCGGCGATCGCCTTGAGGACGGGATCATCTTGAAACTTTCCCCGGGCAAGTGGCGACCAGGCTTGGGTAACGATCCCATGATTCTTGTGATAGTTCAAGAGAGCGAGTTGGTTTAAACCAGGATGGCGTTCAACTTGGTTAACAACCGGCCGTTCGTTAGCTTGGGTAGCTAAGAGTTCGAGGTGAGCAATTCCAAAGTTTGATACCCCAATTGACTTGGTTAAACCTTGCTTTTTCATGTCTTCAAAAGCCCGCCAAGTTTCAAAGAAATGGCTTTGAATTGGCCAGTGAACCAATAAGAGGTCAACGTGGTCGAGTTGGAGTTTCCGTAAAGATTCTTTAACAGAGTCAATGGCTGTTTGGTAACCTTGGTTCTTTTCGGCTACCTTGGTAGTTACAAAGTATTGATCTCGGGGTGCATTTAGCCTTTGTAAGGCGTTTCCAAGGACAGCTTCGTTTTCATAAAGTTGGGCGGTATCGATAAGACGGTAACCAGAGTCGTAAGCTCCTTGAACAGCCTGAGTCATAGCTGCTTGATCAGTTAGCTTGTATGTCCCTAACCCTTCTTGGGGCATTTTGTTGCCATCCGCAAGGGTTAACCAATTATTTTGAATGGTTGTCATTGAAATCCCTCCAATTAATTTGATGCCTTCAGTATACAATAGGGGGATAATAAAGAAAAAGCCCCAGCCATTAGCCAGGGAACGTTGGAACTGGCCAACTGGTTTGACGTCTACAAACCCATGCAAGGCCAAGTAGGATTAAGGAAGGTAACCATCGTAGCCAAATTATCATTAGCAATTTGGCTAATCCGGCTCCACTAAGAACTCTCTCTAGATAAGAGCTACAATCTCAAATCTAACTAAAGTTAGCTTCCATGGTTGTTTACTCTTATTCATTGTAAGATTTCTGGTGGAGGCTTTTTACTTACGATAAGACTAAACTTTAAATTAATAATTTCTGCTTAACTTTATTTAGCCAATTGTTCGATTGCCCGGGCCTTAGCTTCATTCGTTAATTGAATTTGAAGCTTGCCTTGGTCGGTAGTTGACATTTGAGGGTTCTTCTTCATGGCTTGCATTAATTCAGCCTTAACTTGACTTGCGACCATTTGCTTGAGCTTCATTTGCGTAGCGGGTTGCTTTAAAGCCGTTTGTAACTTAGCAGCTTGGTCAGTGCTTAGGACAGACCAAGTTGGATTAACTTCGAACCGGTAGTCGATGGACTTAGTTTCGTGGTTGTCACCTAAGATTCCAAACATTGCCTTGGATAGAGCACTATCGTAAACGTATTGGTGCTTCTTAATGACTAACTTTGGTTGGTTCTTGGTGGTTACAACCTTGGACTTTGCTTTGTAATCGATCCAAGTATGCTTAGCTTTGCTTTGGTGGATATCAGTCTTGTAGACGTAAACCTTTTCTGATCCTGTCCCCAATTGCTTGTATAACAAGAGGTTAGCTTTGTCACTAGTTGAAGCTAGGGACATGGTTTCGGTTTTAGTTTCAACCTTCATCCCCAAGTGATTAACGTCGTGCAAGGCGAAAACCGTTACGGAAAGGACAAGCACGATCAATGAAATGATTGACCAGAAAGTGTGGCCCTTCTTTTCAACGTAAACCGCCCCGAAAAGGTAGAAACAAACGGCACTTAAAACTACTAATAAGATAATCATCGTTTAATCCTCCTTTTCGGTTTTAAAGCTGACAACCCGGGTAGTGTTACCCTTCTTTAAGAAGTAGGCCAAGGCTAAGGCAATCACTGCGAAGAGGGCCGAAACCCCGAAGGCGGCGTGGAAACCACCTAAAGCTGCGTTAATGGCGTGATCCTTGTAAACCAGTGGACTAGTTGTTAAGAGATGGTGGGCTGGCTTCATGGCGTCTTGGACGTTGGTTAAAATCGTAGTCATGATGGCTGTTCCGATTGAACTCATCGTTTGCCGGAAGGTGTTGTTAACGGCTGTCCCGTGAGACATTTCGTCAAGCGGTAAGACGTTCATCCCAGAAGTTGTAACCGGCATAAAGACCATTGAAACCCCAAAGAGCCGAATGGCGTAAAAGACAATGATTGAAAGAATTGGGGTTTGTTGGGTCAAAGTTAAGAATGGCACCGTCCCAATTAAAAGGAGGGCTAACCCCACAACGGCTAACCGCCGGGCCCCATACTTATCGAAGAGCCGCCCAGTCAATGGTTGCATGAATCCCATCATTAAAGCCCCTGGTAAAAGCATTAACCCAGAATGGAAGGCCGTTTCACCCCGAATATTTTGGATGTAAGTTGGTAGAAGCATTTCCACCCCGATCATCGCTAAGTTAACCGTGGATGAAAGAACCGCAGCAATCGCAAATTCAGGGTGCTTGAAGACCCGAATATCCAAGAACGGATCATCAAGCTTCAATTGCCGGTGGGCAAATAGGATGATGAAAATAATCCCGACGATCATAAAACCAAGGACTAAGGAGTCACCCCAGCCTCGACTTGATGCTTCAGAAACCCCGTAGAGTAAGCCTCCAAAACCAATCGTAGAAGTAATAATCGACCAAACATCCATTGGTTGTTGGTGGACATGAAGAACGGGCTTCATGACGATAAAGGCCAAGATTAAGATGATGGCAATAAATGGAATGATAATCCCAAAAAGGTCTCGCCAGGAATAGTTATCAACGATAATTCCGGAAAGGGTTGGCCCAACGGCTGGGGCTAACCCCATGGCGATCCCAACCATCCCCATGGCACTCCCCCGTTGTTCTGGTGGGAAGACCGAGAGCATGATCGTTTGGTTAAGCGGCATCGTCACCCCAACCGCGAGCGCTTGGATGATCCGCCCAACGATTAAAATCGCAAAAGTTGGGGCGAAGAATGATACCACCGTTCCTAAAAGGAAAACGGCCATGGCACCAATGTACATCATCCGTGAGTTAAACTTGTTAATTAACCAAGCAGAAACTGGAATCATGATCCCGTTAGTTAACATAAAGGAAGTAGTTAACCACTGAACGGTAGCAGTAGAAACATCAAAGGACTTCATGATGGCCGGGTAAGCCGTTGCTAAGAACGTCCCGGTTAACATGGTAAAGAAGGAACCAATCGTTAAAACCGTGACCAGTAAAGTCCGGTTATAAGGGTTCCCGTGAATGTCCAAAATTGCGTCTTCGGACGACATTAAGACCCCTTCTTTCTTTTTATAAGTAAATTCAAGCAGGAACTAATGTAACCCTTTCTTACGTTTTTGTCAAATAATTTGACAAAAATATCAAAAAATGTAACACTACCTATTGTGATTTGAGAACTAGAATTGTGAATGTGGAAAAGGGGGCATCGTTGTGCGGGCATTACCGAATATTTTTAAGGAAGCCATGGCTCAGATTCAAATCCCATTATCTGAAATTTCCCGAGTCACTGGCGTTTCTCCCCGCCAGATCCGTTACTGGGAAGAAAAGGGCTTTTTAAATTCGCATCAAGCACAGAAAAATCAGAACCATAAATTTAACTTTTTCGCCTTAACGAAGGTCTTGGAGATCAAAAATTATCTTGACCAAGGCTTTACCCTCCAAGCGGCGGTTGAAAAACAAAAGAAACGGAAAAATATCGGTCGTAGTATCTATCGCTTTATTGCTGAGCGATTGCTTGCGACTGAAGAAAAGGGTAAGACGGTTGAAATTAACCTTGGCCCGTTAGATAACGATGAAACCAAAGTTGTGGTAGCCAAAGTTGAGACTGGTCAACCCGTGAAAATAATTTTGAAAAAACATCAACCTTTAGATTAACGAAAACGCTCCCGGAGTGCTATCCTAAAGTTATAGAAATAGAAGAGGATGGAGAAACTCATGGTAGCATATCAATCATTATCTGCAGAAGCACAAGATCGGGCGCAACAAGGTTTCATGACTTTTTACATTGATCACTTTAAGCACGACGATTTGGAAGTTTTGACTGAATTGGGTTCTGATAGTGAAATGGCAATGATTAATCACGTTTTGCGGAAGTACAACTTCTTAACGGTTGATCGCTTAGTGAAAATTAGCCAACGGTTGACGCAATCCATTTTCGTTAACTTATTGGAAAAAACGGAAATGGAATTTGATGCTAACGGGGTGCCAGCTGAAAGTTGGGAAACTTGGATGGCTAAGCGACACGTCGTTTTGCGGACGTTCTAAGGCAGTTGGGAAAAATTCGCGACAGTCGGAATTTCTGTAGTATTTAAAATTAAAAAGAGCTGGGAAGAATTTTCTTCCTGGCTTTTTTTATCATTCCAACATATGATTAATGGACGATTCCTTTTACAATGTGCTAAAATGTTTCCAGATTACTCTGAACGTATAAAATAACGAGCCCTGTTGGTTACCGAAACCGACGGGTAAAATTGGTGATTTTTACCATGATCATCAGAAAAGATAATATTTAACCCAAAATTATCATTAACTTTGTCGGGAAGTGACAGGACCGTTATCGAAATAAAATGAAGGAAAAGAAAGGGACTTATGACAAAGCTAAATATTAAGAATAATGAAGTGGCTTTCTATGCGGTAGGGGGCCTTGGCGAAATTGGAAAGAACATGTACTGTGCGCAATTCCAAGATGAAATTGTAATTATCGACTGTGGGGTACTTTTCCCTGAAGACGAACTTCTCGGGGTAGACTACGTAATCCAAAACTATGATTACTTGGTTGAAAACAAGGATAAGATTAAGGCGATTTTTATCACCCACGGTCACGAAGACCATATTGGGGGCTTGCCATTCTTCTTACAAAAGGTGAACGTGCCGATCTATGCCGGACCATTTGCGATGTCCTTAATTAAAGGAAAACTCGATGAAAAGCACCTTTTGCGGGATGCGGAACTCCATGAAATTAACGAATTTGATACGGTTCACTTTAAGAAGCTTTGGGTTAGCTTCTTTAGGACGACGCACTCAATTCCTGATACCTTAGGGGTGGCAGTGCACACCCCACAAGGGACGATTGTTCAAACTGGGGACTTTAAGTTTGACTTGACTCCGGTTGGTAATTTACCAGCGCCAAACTTCCAACAAATGGCTAAGTTAGGGGAAGATGGGGTCCTCCTTTTGACGTCTGACTCCACGAACGCTGAACGACCACAATTTACCAAATCAGAACGGTGGGTTGATATTCATATTCGGCGGATTTTTGAGCGGATTAAGGGCCGGATTATCTTCGCTTCGTTTGCTTCAAACGTTTACCGGCTCCGGGAAGCGAGTGACGCAGCAATTAAGCAAGGTCGGAAGATTGCGGTATTTGGCCGGAGTATGGAAAATGCGATTGCGGCAGGGCAAGCTCTCGGTTACTTGAAGATTCCAGAAGACTCATTAATTGATCCAAATGAAATTAATTCCTACCCACCGGAACAAGTGATGATTATGTGTACTGGGTCACAGGGGGAACCGATGGCCGCCCTTTCCCGGATCGCTAACGGAACCCACCGGCAAATTAGCATCCAGCCGGGTGATACGGTTGTCTTTTCTTCTAACCCAATTCCAGGGAATACGACGTCCGTTAATGCTTTGATTAACAAGTTGGAAGAAGGCGGTGCCGAGGTTATTCACGGTTACGTTAACAACATCCACACTTCTGGTCACGGGGGTCAAATTGATGAAGAATTAATGCTTCGGTTAATGAAGCCGAAATTCTTCGCTCCGGTCCATGGTGAATACCGGATGCAAAAGATCCACACGAAGTTAGCTGAATTGACGGGGGTTCCTCAGGAAAACTCCTTTATCTTGGCAAATGGGGATGTTTTAGCCCTTACCAAGGATACTTGTCGGGTTGCTGACCACATTGATTCCATGGGGGATGTTTATATTGATGGTCGCGATGTCGATGATGCGGTGGGGAGCCCTGAAATTCGGGAACGGCGTCTTCTTTCTGAAGAGGGGGTTGTAACGGCGATTGCAGTCGTTGACTTAAAGGACTTCCAAATTGTCGCTGGTCCAGACATTGTATCTCGCGGTTTCGTTTACATGCATGAATCCCAGGAGTTGATCAAGGCCGCTAACCACGAAGTCTTCTGGGCGATCTTAAATACTTTTAAGAACCACAAGAAGGTTGACCGGCGGGCCATTAACCGGACGATCGTTTCCCGACTTCAACGGTTACTTTACGAACGAACGGGACGGCGCCCAGTCATTATTCCAATGGTGACGATCTTAAATGCGGATAGTCAATCAAAGAATGATGACCATGAAGAACACACTAAGAATGAACACCGGCCACACCGGAACCGGAATAACCGCCGAAAGCACAAGCCAGCGCCTAAAGAGACGGTTGCGGCTAAATAAAGAGGCTATAATTGCGACTGTAGTTTTTGGGTGACAGTTGGAGATGTGAAAAAGACCAGAGAGAAGTTTAAGTTTCTCTCTGGCCTCTTTTAGTTATCTTGTTCTGGCAAAAAGGCTATAATGGAAACGACGGCGATAAAAAGGAGGACATGGTTATGAAAAAAGTAGCAATTATTGGTGCTTCTGGAATGGCTGGTCAGGAGATTTATCGGCTAGCGGACCAGGAAGCTGACTGGGTAACAACGGGAATTGTTCGGGATGAGCGCAAGGCCCACAAGGTCCTAGGGCGGACTGCGCATTTGTTTGTTGCGGATGTTTTGACAATGCCAATTGAACAATTAACTGGCTTTGATGTCATTGTGGATGCCTTCGGGACAGCACCAGTCTATGCTGGGGATCAGGTCGTTTTAGCTAAGAAATTAGTTGAAGTTGCCCGGCAATCTCACGCTAAGTTAATCTTTATTCTAGGTGCCGGAAGTTTGCATACGGGTGAAGATCACCACTTAGTAATGGAAGATTTGGCGAAGACGCCGAATGCAGAAACTTGGATCAATATTCCGCGACAGCAAAAGCGTGAACTCGACTTCTTACAAGGAGTTGACGATGTTGACTGGCTGGGGATTTCCCCATCAATGACCTTTAAGGAAGGTCCGGCAACGGATTATGAACTTGGTCAAGATGACTTGTTAGGTGCAACCCCTGAAGAATCAGTTACAACGGCTGGTACGATGGCAAAATTAATTGTTAGCGAAATTAAGGACCCTGTTCACCATGGTCGGATTACGGTGGTTAATAAGGCCTAAGCTTGGTGCAATTATTGATATTGACAATTGTGGACCTTATTATAAAATAACAAGTAAATATTAGAGGCTTATACTATTAAGAGATAGGGAGAAAACTACTCGATGGCTTGGTCGGGATAAAGAGAATGAAGGTTGATTTGTAGCGGTTAGCGTAACTGTGAGAATATCTCTGTTACTATGATATTGTGGTAAGAAGCAGTAGCTAAATGACAGTTGCTTCCCTAACGGTCGAACCAACCTATTCAGCCTTGCATGGGTTCGCAGACACCGAGCAAGTTGGCTAGTTCTCTTCAAGTACAGTCCTTATAGATAAGTCAGCCGGAGAAAATTTACTTTGCAAACTTTACCCCGGCCTTTTCTTATCTCACAGGACCTTCTAGGAGCTTTCTTACTAACTAACTTTATCCTCTAAGGCCGGGGGTTGGAGCGAACTAGACAGGTTCCCTGTCGTTCGTAAACCTACGCAAGGACAAGTAGGATAGTGACGACCGGAAGACCTGGTTACTGTCTTGACCTAAGTTTCTGTGTAACATTTATAAATACGAAAAGGCTGGGGTAAATTTCTCAGCCTCTTTTTTTGAAAACGGGGAGAAGATTATGCTTGGAACACTTGCAAATGTTTGTGCAATTTTAATCGGTACTTCGATTGGGTGCTTGTTAAAGGGTGGTATTAACAAGCAATACGAGAATGCGCTTTTTACGGCAATGGGATTAGCGGCCCTGGGAATTGGTCTGGAAAATGCAATTAATAATTTACCGAAGAGTCACTATCCAGTGCTTTTTATTGTCAGTTTAGCAATTGGCACTGTCCTTGGGACCTACTGGCAAGTTGACACTCATTTTAATCAATTGGTTGCTAGTCATGGGGGAAAGTCACAATTAGGTAAGGGCTTGGCAACTGGGATTCTTCTTTACTGTATTGGGGCCTTATCAATTGTAGGGCCGGTGATGGCGGCGGTTAAGGGTGACCAAACGATGCTCTTTACCAATGCGACCCTTGATTTTGTTAGTTCAATGGTCTTTGGCGCTAGTTTTGGTTGGGGGATGCTTTTTTGTGCCCCAGTCTTATTCTGTTGGCAAGGGGGAATTTACTTAGTTGCTAAGTACCTTTCAGCCGACTTTTTCAGCGCTTCTTTAGTTACTGAAATTTCAATTGTCGGCGGTTTTTTAATCGCGACGACTGGGATTTCGCTATTAAAATTACGCGATCTTAAGACGTTGGACTTCTTACCTTCCCTACTAGTCCCGGTTGTATTTTTCCTTGTTAAGGACCTTACTGGATGGTTCTGATGTAAGCAAAAGCAATCTTTATTATTTTTGCGGATCCCTTTTTTCAAGTCCGCGAGTTTGGTAACATAAACAGTGAATAACTTTTTGACTGGAGGAAATAAGATGTCTGGGACAGACTATCTCCAAATTTGGTATCGGGCACAGATTTCAATCGCTCTTTTCTGTGTTCTCGTGATCGGTGGCTGGGAAACGTTTCATCAACTACCCTATGTTAGCTGGATGGCAGTAATGGCGTTAGTCCTTATCTTCGCCTGGCTTGATGAAGGGTTAACCTTACCGTCATGGTTAACAGCGGTTAATCGGTGGCTCCAATGTTTAGTTCAACCCATTATTTTAACTGTGGTTTGGTCAATTATGACCCGGGAAATAATTGTCCGCCTCCAATTGCCAGCTCGGGGAGTGATGGTAATTACCATGGCGTACTTTATTGTTATGTTTGCTCCGATGGCAGGGATTGTGGGTGGTAAGTTAAAGACTCCGTTTGCCCGGATCTTTTATCCCGCCTGGTGGTTTGTGATTGTTATTCCCTTAGTTGGGAGTATCTATCCGGCCAAGTTTGCGGGTCCCCGGACCTTTGACTTAATTTTAACGACCGGGGCTTTAGGAGCGGTTGCTTTCTTCTTGATGATGGTGGCTGTGATGCGGGCTTGGCATTTGTCGTGGCCTGGGATTAACCCTCAATTTGGCCGCGGCTTTAGTTGGCTAAGCTTAATTATTTTATTGGGACTCGGTTGCCTCTTTATTTTTATTAATTCGTTTTCAACGGGTGACCGCTGGAGTAATATTTTAACGAGCTATGATTTACACTTAGCTTATTCTTCCCGGGAGTATCTGTTAACAGCTTTTGAAGCTGGGGTGGCCGAAGAAACGCTTTGTCGGTTTGCTTTCTTAGGGGTCTTACTCTATGTCTTCCGGAATTTTCGGAACCAAGCACTATGGGCAATTTTAGTAAGTTCATTTTTGTTTGGACTCTTGCATTTTGGTAATGCCTTAGTGCAACCGTTTATGATTACTCTCCTACAAGCTGTTTCAGCAATGGCATTAGGGCTTTACTTTGCGGTAATATATCTGTATACCGGTCAATTATGGTTATCAATGTTAATGCACTTTTTGTTAGACTGGCTGGCTTTTTCGGCCAGTGGTTCAGTTGTCATGACTGGTTCACCAACGATTGCCGATTGGTACTTGCTTACTGTTGAAGTTCTCTTCTTCGGTGGGATAACGGCATGGATGATGTTTGGTGATCGCCGGCAAGTGATCGATCGGCATGCCCGTCGCTTTGCTGGGGATGAACAACGGTTTAACTTCCGGTTGGAATTTTAGCCAGTAGGTAGGGAGAAAAAACTGCCTTGACCAAAATTTTGAATAATATTTGGAGATGATAAAAGGCGCAAGCTTTGGAATTTAGTTCCATATGCTTGCGCTTTTTTGGTTTTAGCACTAATTTTTAAAGGATCTACATCTCCATGCCCATCTTCTTGTAGGAGTCCATGCCACCAAGCCAAAGATGATCCATGTCAACGCCCCGTTCCTTAGCGAAGGCCATCATCAGATCCATATGGTTAAGGAGGGGATATTCTTTGTCTGGATCAGCCGGATCAATAACCTTTAATTGGGCCATCATTCCGCCGTCTTCGTGTTCAATGATATGGCAGTGGTACATGAAGACGCCGGCAACATTAAACCAGACCTTAATTCGAACGTGCTCACCAGGATTAATGGCAACCGTATCTTTAAGTCCAGTTTCAGTTGGGAGAGGAGCTTGGCCGTTCCGGGAGATTACCTTAAAGGTAGTTCCATGCATGTGGTAAGGGTGGATCATCCCGGGTTTACCATTCGTATTGTAAATGTCCCAGATTTGAACTTGGCCCTTTCGCATGGTGTAATCAATCCGGTCCATTTGGAACTTCTTGCCGTTCATTGCGACCATTTCGTCCATCCCGTCAAGAGTAACGTGGTGAATTGGCAGTCCTGGAGTGACTTTGGGATCAGGAACATCAAAGAGTTTAGTTGGGAGTTTTTGTTGATCAGGCTTAAATTCGTGGATTCGGAATTGGACCAGTGGCGTTTGATCGGTATAAAGAGTAACCACATCACCAGGCTTGCAATCCCCAAAGTCAACAATAACTTCAGCCCGTTCAGCACAGGTTAACATCAATTTGGTTAACTTAATCGGTTTTGGTAACAGACTGAGGTCACCAGCGATTTGGGTCATGATCCGATCATTATCAAAGTGGAGGCGCCATTCCCGTCGGTTAGCCCCGTTAAGGAACCGAAGTCGGAGCTTTGGAGTGGTAACATCAAAGTAAGGATTAATCGTCCCGTTAATCATTGGGGTTGGCCCAGCAACTCCGTCTGGATCATAATCAGCTCGATAATCCCACTGGTTGTTTTCGTGGAAGCGCCGGTCTTGGAGAATAACTGGAATGTCATCAACCCCGTAATTCCGTGGAAGTGGTAATTTGGCTTCAATTTGGTCGGTAACAATTGCCCCAGTTGCGAGGCCATGCCAAACTTGGGCCGCCGTTTCCGGACATGGGTGCGCATGGAGCCAGGTAAAGGCAGCTGGCTGGTTAATTTTAAAACTAACGTCCCGGCTTTGCCCTGGATAGACAGGGGCGTGACATCCGCCGTCTTCAATTGGACCGGGAATGGCTAAACCATGCCAGTGAAAAGTAGTTAATTCGGGCAAGTGGTTAACCAGATGTAAGTGATAGGTCTTGCCCCGTTCATAGCGAACGATTGGCCCTAGTAAACTTCCGTTGTAACCCCAGGTCGTGGTCTTATCACCGGGGAGTAATTGGGTCTCGCTAGCTTGGGCAGTCAAAGTGTACCAAGTTTCGGTGGCAGTTTGCTTGTCTGGTTCCAAAAGTGGCGGAATCGTCAGTGGCTTGGCGGGTGCATCAGCAACTTCAAGCGGAACATAACCACCGTCGTGATAGTCGTAGGCACTTTCGTTATAGAAGTAATGATCAATTGTTGTCATAAAAATGCCTCCTAAAGGATTTTTTTGCATTAACTATAACGCGATTTTATAATTTCCACTAGGGAGAATTACAATAAATAAAATAAATTTAGGATAAGCTAAAAAATATTCTTTACAATTAAAAAATCTGGAGTAGTATAGAAATTGAAGCACGAGGAGGTCGAAAGCAAACCTTGCGGCCTTCACAAGAGAGGGGAAAAATTAATGTTTAAAATTAAGCCAAAAAAATTCCATCGCATTTTGGTTGGGGTGGACGATGCACCAGATGCCCGGGCAGCCTTTTCTTACGCTGTTGATAAGGCAAAGCGAGATGGTTCTGAATTGGGGATTGTCTCAATTTATGAAACCAACGGGGTGAATGTTTACCAAATTTTAGACCGCGATTTTACTCACTCAAGTCGGGATGAAATGGAAAAGCGGATTGACCAATATGTTCAAGCAGCAATCGATTATGGAATTGATCCGAAGAAGATTACCGCAATCGTGGACCAAGGGGAACGCCCAGCAGAACGGATTTGTAACCACGTGATTCCAGAATTTGAACCGGATTTGTTGATTATTGGTTCAATTGGGAAACCCGGGAGCCGGAAGACGGTGGGTTCGCAAGCTTCGTACATGGTTAAGCATTCTGGGACTTCTGTCTTCGTTATTCAAACGACTGATGAAAATTAAAATTACTTCGGCTCTAAATTACTAAACCAGCTTAAAAGGGTGGGACAACGAAGTCAGCGATGACGGTTGTGTCACCCTTTAGTTTTATAATATATATTGATTCTAAATAATATTGGAATATTAAGTTTAAACAGTTGATTTCATTTTCTTCTAGTTTATAATGATTATAAATAACTAGAAAGGAAGAATGACGATGGCAAAGAAAATGTCACTTGCACAAAAAGTTAATGTTATTCGGGCTAGTGTTATGGGCGCGAATGATGGCATTATTTCAGTAGCTGGAATTGTCATTGGGGTCGCGGCGGCAACCAACAATGCTTATGCAATTCTAATTGCGGGTCTTTCCGGTAGCTTAGCCGGAATGATCTCAATGTGTATGGGGGAGTACGTTTCGGTAAGTACCCAAAAGGATTCACAACAACGCGCGATTTTAGATGAACAACAAAAGATCAAGGAAAATTTCCAAGCTGAATTTGACTACGTTAAGGGAAAATATCTTGACCAAGGAATCGCTCCGGCTTTAGCTTATCAAGCGACCCAAGAACTAATGACTGATGATCCCTTAAATACGGCGGTTCAAGAACGGTATGGCTTTAATCCAAAAGATTTTACCAGTCCGTATGATGCTGCAGTAGCTTCATTTATCTCCTTCCCGCTAGGTTCGATTTTACCAATGGTGGCAGTCACGATGACTCCACCAGCGGTTCGGATTTTAGGAACGATGGTCGCGGTTTTGGTTGCTTTATTAATTACGGGTTACCTAGCCGCAGTCCTTGGTGGTAATCCAAAACGTGGAAAAGCAATGCTTCGCAACGTGGCCGCTGGTTTACTAACGATGGGAGTAACCTTCTTAATTGGGCAACTCTTTCGTGCTTAATGAGTATTGAAGGGAGAAAGTAAACGTGACGAATGTAAAAGTAAAGCGGGTTGATAAGACAACCCAAACCATGGAGGAAAAGCTGAATGTTTTACGGGCCGGGGTCTTAGGCTCAAATGATGGGATCTTAACCGTTGTTGGGGTTTTGGTTTCGGTTGCGGCTGCCACGACCAATCATTTCACGATCTTTATTGCTGGCTTATCTGATTTATTGGCCTGTGCCTTTTCAATGGCGGCTGGTGAATATGCTTCCGTTTCGGCGCAAAAGGAGACTGAGAAAGCAGCGGTTGCTAAAGAAGCGGCTCTCCTAAAAACGGATTGGCATGGGCAAATGCAAGCCGTTAAGGACTTCTATGTTCAACGGGGAGTCCGAGCTGATACGGCTGAGGCAATTGCTAAAGACCTCTTACAAAAAAAGCCGTTAGCCACGGTGGTTCGGGTGAAATATGATATTGAACTTGGTCACTACTTAAATCCTTGGGATGCTTCTTTTGCCTCTCTTTTTTCGGCAGCCTTGGGTGGCTTACTGCCTTTGATGGCGATGACCTTTGTTAATGGAAACTTAAAATGGTATGCAACGATTTTAGCGGTCGCCGTTACTTCTGCCTTGACGGGATACTTATCCGCTAAGCTTGGTGATGGTTTAACCCGCCGGGCAGTGATTCGGAACATCATCATTGGGTTAATTACGATTACCATCCACTACGGGGTCGGTAAACTCTTCTAGAGAATTTTAATGAGGGCTAATCTCTTGCTTTATCAAGGCTTTTGAACTTGGTGAAGGAAGAGGTTAGTTTTTTTGTTGCTTTTTTCCTTAGTTAGTTATATAGTTAGTTACATAAGTAACTAACTAATGAAGCGGTTGAGGTGGTGAAAAAATGAATTTTGAATTTGATCAATCTGCACCGTTATATCAACAACTTGCGGACCAACTTGCGGAAATGATTTTTACCGGAATTTTTAAGGAGGGAGAACAAGTGCCATCAACAACGCAACTTTCTCAAGAACTAAATATGAATCCGGCAACGATCTTAAAGGGGATGAACCAGCTAGTTGATCAGCACTTGCTGGAGAAACGGCGGGGACGGGGGCTGTTCGTCCTCCCAGGAGCGCAAGAACGGCTTGCTCATCAACATCGGGAAGATTTTTATCAGGATTATGTTGCGAGTTTAGTTACTGAAGCACAACGCTTAGGCATCGAAGAAGAACAACTATTAGCATTGATTAAACGGGGGTACCAAAATGGAAAAGCTTAAGGTGCAAGCAATTACGAAGCGCTACGGCCGAAAAATGATCCTTAACGGGGTTAGTTTCGAATTACAGCCCGCTAAAATTTATGGCTTGCTGGGGCGTAATGGGGCGGGGAAGAGTACCCTGTTAAATATCATTACTAACCGGATTTTCGCCACTCAAGGGGAAGTTAAGCTTGGTGATCAAAACGTGAATAATCATCAAGCTAGCCTCGGGCAGTTCTATTTAATGAGTGAAGCCGAGCTTAGTTTAAAACACATAAAGATTAAGGAACTTTTTGACGGTGCAGAGTTAGCCTATGGCAACTTTGACTTTGTAAATGCCCGGCGGATGTTAACGGCTTTTGGGATCAGCGAAGACCAAACGTTGGCAAAACTTTCAACGGGACTGAAAACCGCTGCCAAATTAACGGTCGCTTTAAACGTCAATGCAAACTATATTTTCCTTGATGAACCGACTTTAGGTCTAGACGCTAATCACCGAGAATTGTTCTACCAGGAATTAATGCGGACGTATGGTGAACGGCCCCGGACATTTGTGATTTCCACTCACTTAATTAATGAAGTCCAACAACTTTTAGAAGATGTTATCATCTTGAATCAAGGTAAAATCACGGTTGATGAGCCGGTGGCGGATTTGTTAGCCCGGGCGTATGAAATTAGTGGGCCAGCTGATTTAGTTGACCAATACACGCAAGGTTTAAAGATCCTAACTAGTCATAATTTTGGTCGGATTAAAACAGTCACGGTTGTTGAAAAACTAGCGGAACAGCGGGTTTTACCAGATCAAGTTAAGATTGATCACCTTGACTTACAAAAGACTTTTACAGCGTTAACGAATGGAGGGATTGAAGGTGAATAAACGAGTTAGCGGTTTAATGCATTGGACCATGAAATTGTCAGCCTGGAGCTTATTAATTGTGGCTGGCGTCGATCTGGTTTTTTGGGTTTTAGGAATCATTTTGAAATTTTTAACCCAAAGTCACAGGAGTCTTGCTGGTGAACTAACAGATTTTGTTGTGAATTTTGGAACATCAATTGAAGTCTGGGGCGTCATTTTACCATTGTTTGTTGCCTATCCATTATTCAAGTGGGGGATTCAATATGGCTATTCTCGCCGGAATATCTGGTTGGCTAATATTGCCTCTTTAGTAATTTGGATGGCTGTAATTTGGCTGGCCCACTTGTTAATGAATCTCGTTGCTTATCGCCAAATGGGACTCCAACACGCGACGGATGGTTTAGGTTGGGATCTGGTTGCGGTGATCGAGAGAGTTTTAACCTTAGCGGCGATCGGAGCTGGCTTTGCCCTCTTAAACCGGCGGTGGAAATGGATCATTGGGATTGGAGGACCGGTCTTACTATTCTTCATGCTCGGGAGCCTAATTCACCTGATCTTTGTTACTTTGCGTGTCAATCCACAAGATTTAGCTAACTTCTTTATGGCCCTAAATCTTAATAGTATGGGAACCCTTTACGGTGTTCTTCTTATCTGGGCGCTCTTAATGTTTGGCCTTATCTATGTCTTCTTTATGCGGATGCAATTGCGGCGTGATTAAGAGGGGAGAAAGTAACTGCTAAGGCCACTAAGTTAAAGGTTGGAACAACTTTGACTCGGATATCGTGGCAAGAAGCAGTAGCTGAATGGCAGTTGCTTGCACCAACCTATTCAGCCTTTTATGATTTCGCGGACGCTAAGTAAGTTGGCTAGCTCTCTGCAAGCACAGCCATTATAGATAAATCAGCCGGAGAAAATTTGCCAAGCAAATTTCACTCCGGCTATTTCCTTATCTCACAGGACCGGCTGAAAGCTTTCTTGCCAACTCACTTTTCAAAGCTTGGTCTTATCGTAAGCAAAAAGGCTCCGCCAGGAATCTTACTCTTATCTAGAGGGGGATTTCTGAGTGGAGCCGGATTAGACAAGCTACCAACGATAATTTGGCTACGGTAGCCAAATGGACATTACCATGCTTACGTCGACGCGATCCTACTTGGCCGCGCGTGGGATCACAAACGCCAAACAAGTTGGCTGGTTTGCTCCCAGCGTTCCTTTGCTAAGGGATGGGACTTTTTCGTTCTCTTCCCTTCTAATGTTAGGCTCGCCAAATAAGCGGTTTTAGTGGTATGATATCATTAGTTTATTCTGAGCAAAGCTTAGAAGAGAAAAGATAGAAAGAGGGTTTCGGGCGACAAGATGACGCCGATGAAGGAAGACTATTTAAAAATTATTTTTGAACTTGGTGGAATGAAGAAACAAGTTTCTAATAAACAAATCTCACTAGGTCTGGGAATTGCAGCTGGTTCAGTAACGGAAATGATTACCAAGTTAGATGACGAAGGCTTAGTTTCTCATCAACCATATGCCGGAATTCAATTAACGGAACGGGGTTTTAAATTTGCGGCGGAATTAGTCCGTAAACACCGCCTTTGGGAAACCTTTTTAGTTGACAAACTGGGGTATAGTGTTGCGGATGTTCACCCGGAAGCCGAGGTTCTCGAACATGAAACGAGTGACCGGTTAGCAACGGCTTTGGACAACTTTTTGGGTCATCCAGAAAGTTGTCCCCATGGCGGGATGATTCCAAATGCGGCGGGGGAATTTAAAAACGTTAGTCATCGCCTTTTGTCAGATGCTAAAGACGGCGAGACAATCATGATTGAACGTTTTTTGGATAATCATGAATTGCTTACCTACCTTAGTGAACTTGGCGTCCAACTTCATGATCGCTTTGAAGTTGTCAAGCACGAACCTTTTGAAGGACCCTTGGTAGTTAAGCGTCTTAGTGATCAAAAAACGATCAGTATTTCTTTTAAGGCTTCTCACAATATTTTTATTAATGAAACAAAGTCTTAAAATTTTGGTAAAAGCTAATGAAGAGCGAGTAACAACATGAAAACGCGATTTGCTAGTTCGTAACATTTAACAAAAAAAGCCTAACAAGGTTAGAC